>Ga0224722_1000054_pt1 | contig 59424 bp, 50 predicted proteins | sample Balambano_FR1_Me_FD_161646 | JGI IMG/M metagenome (GOLD analysis project Ga0224722, IMG submission 161646) | Freshwater sediment microbial communities from Lake Towuti, South Sulawesi, Indonesia - Balambano_FR1_MetaG | ecosystem: Environmental > Aquatic > Freshwater > Lake > Sediment | place...
ATCTTGACGCACTCATCGGCCGTGCCGCCCGCCACGGCCGATGAGTGCGTCAAGATGCTGGCGCTGCATAAGCCGCAGTTCGAGCGCGACTATGGCATGACGATTGACGACAGCGCCATCAAGACGGCCACGACGCTGGCCGCGCGCTACATCGGCGCGACGCCCCTGCCCGGCTCGGCTATGCAGGTCTTGCATCGAGCGTGCGCCATCGTGCGCGCGTCGGCCTCCCCTCTCCCGGCGGGAGAGGGGTCGGGGGTGAGGGGGAAGATTGATGCAGAGGACGTGACCTACGCCATCAGCATGATGACCGGCATCCCGGTGACCAAGCTGGGCGAGGATGAACGCGCCAAATATGCGCAGATGACGCAGGCCTTGCAGCAGCGCGTGGTCGGCCAGGACGACGCCATCCTGGCCCTGGGCCGGGCGGTGAAGAGCGCGCGCGTTGGATTGAAGGACCCCAAGCGGCCCATCGGCTCGTTCTTGTTTCTCGGCCCCAGCGGCGTGGGCAAGACCGAGTTGGCCAAGGCGCTGGCGGAGTTCCTGTTCGGCAGCGAAGACAACCTGATCGCGCTCGACATGAGCGAATATCAAAAGGACGACACCATCAACCGGCTGATCGGTTCGCCACCTGGCTACGTGGGTTACGAGAGCGGCGGCCAGTTGACCGAGAAGATCATCAAGTCGCCGTATGCAGTCGTGCTGTTCGATGAGGTGGAGAAGGCCCACCCGCGCATCCTCGACATCCTGTTGCAGGTGATGGAGGAGGGCCGCTTGACCGACGGCCAGGGCCGGCTGGCCAACTTCGCCGAGACGGTCATCATCCTGACCAGCAACCTGGGCGCGCAATATCTGAACGACCCAACGCTGGGTGATCAGGCCCGCGAGTTGGCCATGCACGACGTGCGCTCGTTCTTCCGGCCCGAGTTTCTCAATCGCTTGGACGACATTGTCATGTTCAAGCTGCTGACGCCGGAGGTGATGGCCAAGATCCTTGACTTGCTCATTGCCCGCGAGGCGAAGCTCTCACAGACGCAGGGCATCAGCATCGAGGTGACCCCGGCGGCGCGGACGTGGATGCTGGCCCAAAACAAAGAGCCGCACCTGGGGGCGCGGCCCTTGCGCCGCATCTTGCAGCGCAGCGTGCGCGAGACGCTGGCCGACTACCTGCTCACGCTGGCGTCTCCGCCGAAGACGGTTGTGGTGGATGCGGGGCCGCAGGGGCTGGTGTATCAGTCGCAGTAGCAGCAGGCGTTGGGGCTTCGGCTGAAACAACCGGAGCATCAGTCACGGCCGCCGTCTCAGCAACCGCAACGGCTTGTGGTTCCGGGGCGGTTTGCCGCTTGTAGTCCGGGCCGAGGATCGCCTCTTCGACTGTCATCGCCTTAATCGGTTCGCGCGGCTTCTCCTTCTCCAGGAAGCTCACGTCAATCGGCACCTTGTTATCACTGGCGTTTGTGTTTGCGATGGGCGTTTGTGTTTGATCTTCCGTTTCAGATGCTGGCGCAGGCTCGCTGCCCATCATCTCGAACGGGTCTTCGCCCCACACCTCGCCATACATCAGCGTCACTACGTCACGGGCGAACATCATCACATCGGCCCCGGCCGCACGGCCCTGGGCCGAGTTCAGCGCGTAGGTCATCGAGGGCAGGTCGGCGAAGTAGACCTCGTGGATGAGGTAGAAGATCGGCTCACCACGGGGCGCGCCCAAGGCTCGCGTGACCGAGCTGCGCACCACATTCGGCATGGCGGCGATCAGCGGCACATGGCGATTGGCGAAGTGATCTTCAAACGCGTCCACATCGGCCGGCTGGCGGAAATACAAAATCAACTTGACCATAGCTTGCGATTCGTAAAGAAACCAGGCGCTCGCTTGAGCCCTGGCTTCTGAAAAGTCGAGTGTGCCAAGTGTAACGCGGTAGCGTTAGCTGCCTCTTCCCGCCCTGGCCTGCGCCATCTTCTCGTCATACTCCAAGGTGCGTTCGCCCACTTCCTTGGCCGCTTCACCGATCTTGCGCAGCCGGTCGGCCTCCACTTCGGCGTCCGATTTGCCCGAACCCTGCAACTCTGCCCCGGTGAAGAACACTGACACCAGGCCCACGCCGTAGGCCGAGAGGTAACCGCGCGCGCTGGAGGCGATCTCGTAGGGCAAGGCATCCAGCCGCGAGGCCAACGGCTTGATCTCGTAGCGCCCGACCACGCCCATCGTGGCCGCCTTCATCACCCGCGTCATCATCTCCTCCGGCTTCTGGGCGCGATCAAGAAACGCCTCGACGTTGGCGATGCGCCAGACGATGAAGCCGGTTAGCTTTACTTCCTTGCGATCCGCCGACTTACAGGTGTGCTCCAGGTCGGACTGGCGCTCGCGCATGTCAATCAGTTGATACGTCTCGCCAAGCGCTTCATTGATCTTGATCTCGGGGCCGGGCGACACCGACATGCGCCGCCCATGCCGGCTGATCAGCGCCACGGAGCCGACCGGGATGATGATCGTCTGCGCGCCCTGCGACTGGCGCATGACCTGCCATAGCAGGAGGATGCCGCCGGAGAGCACCAAACCCATGAGTCCGCCGAGGGCCACGCCGGCCAGCGACAAAGCGACGCGCTCCCCTTGGGCAGGGCTGGCAAGGCCCAACCCGCCGATGATGGCTGTGCCGATTGCCACTGCGACGCACAGCAGTATCTCTGTCCGGCTTAGCTGAGGAATCGGTGGCTGTGTAGGCTTGGTCTGCTTGGGGTCGTTCACGTTCGGTAGTCCTCGACGCGGCACGAAGCGCGGGCGCGCTATCCGCTCTTCTTGTCTTTCTCGTCCGGCTTCGGTGGCTTGGGCCAGCTTTGGATATGGGTGATGTCAACCGCATGCGCGGCGATGCCATAGTCGGCCAAACGATTCTTGATCAGCACCAGCACGTCGGCCTCGATGGCGTCGTAGGCATCGGCCGTGATCTTGCTGTGCTCCATGACGCCGATCTTGCGAGTGAGGGCGGCCAGCGCCGAGGTAGTTACGACATCACCGGGTGACTGTGCCTTGCTCTGATACTTGGCGATGGCGGCGATGCTCCACAGCACATGCACGGTCAGCGCCACCGTTGCGCCATCGGACGAGTGGCACACATGCGGTAACACGCTCCCGCGTTCGCGGCAATCGAATGGCTCGACGACCTCGCCGCTGGCCGGTGAAAAGCTGATGCGCTGTTGCACATCGCTGCTGGCATACACCTTCGTCTGGCCCTTCTTGCCTGTGACGAGCGCGGCATGGCCCGGCGGCACATACTTGAAGTCCTGCGCTACGGCCGGCATCAATTGCAATTGCGTGGCCAGAGCCACAAAGCTGGGGATGAACAACACTGCACCGAGCAGAAAGTTCACCCAGGGATTGGCTTCCGGCGCAATCAGTATCAAGACGAGCCACAGCATCCCCGTTGCCACCGTGCAGATCAAGGCAATCTGTGCGCCAACAGACTGGCGCAACCGATCTGACCATGTGCCGGCAAGCGGTTTGCTGACCGTCGTTATCCCCCTGTCGTTCACGCATTGGAATTCTAAGCGCAACGCCGAAAAGTGGGTTGGCCAGTGCGTGGGCCGAGGGAGGTGTTCGAGCCTGCCTGTAAGCCGGATTCTGTGGAGTCGTGACCAGACCGGGCGAAGCCCGATCCGAAACACGACATGGCGATCATCTATCTGGGACGATTGTTGCCAATCGCCTCAAGCCGCCTACCTGCGCATCAGCGAGCCGCCTCATCTGCGCGTTTCGGCGTTGCTCCCGGTGGGGTTTGCCGAGCCGCCGCATCGCTGCGGCGCTGGTGCGCTCTTACCGCACCATTTCACCCTCACCCGATTTTGGATTTTCGATTTTGGATTTTCGATTGAGGTGAGACCCTCAATCGAAAATCACAAATCCGAAATCGCAAATCGGGCAGTGTCTTTCTGTTGCACTTTCCGTCGGGTCGCCCCGCCTGGCTGTTAGCCAGCACCGTGCTCTGTGGAGTCCGGACTTTCCTCCGCTGCGAACAGCGGCGACCGCCCAGCAGGCTCGAACGGAGAAAATTATCCCTCACGCGCATAAGCCGAATGCTAAAATCGCGCCTCGGCTGAAACGGCTTAAATCAGCCCGGTTTGTAACACCAGGCTTGATCTGAACGTGGATTTGACAGCGATAAGCGATAAAGGAGCGATATGACGACGAATGGCAGCAACGGCGCGCATGAGATGTTTGATGTGACCATCATTGGCGCCGGCCCCTCTGGCCTGTTTGGCGCGTTTTACGGCGGCCTGCGCGAGATGAAGATCAAGATCATTGACGCGCTCGATGACTTGGGCGGCCAGTTGACCGCGCTGTATCCGGAGAAGTTTATCTACGACGTGCCGGGCTACCCAAAGGTGCTCTCGATTGACCTGGTGAAACACCTGAGCGATCAGGCAGCGATGTTTCAGCCGGCGATTGCCCTCAGCGAACGCGTGGAAAAGTTGGAGAAGCTGGATGATGGCAACTTCGTGCTGAAGACCAACAAGGGCGAACACTTCACCCGGTCCGTGGTGATCTGCGGCGGCGTCGGCGCATTCCAGCCCAAGAAGCTGCCCAACCCCGAACTGGTGCAATACGAAGGTCACGGCCTGTATTACAGCGTCAAGGAGAAGGCCGCCTTCCGCGGCAAAAACGTGCTGATCGTCGGCGGCGGCGATAGCGCCGTGGATTGGGCGCTCAACCTCAAAGACTACGCCAAGCACATCACCCTTATCCACCGCCGCGACCAGTTCCGCGCGCATGGTGCCTCGGTCACCGAACTGTTGAACTCGCCAGTGGACGTGAAGCTGTTCTACGAGATGAAGACAGCCGGGGGCAACGGCAAGATCGAAAACGCCACCATCTTCGACAACCGCACCAAGGAAGAGACCATCCTGCCAGTGGATGCGGTCATCCTCACGCTCGGCTTCAGCGTGGATCTAGGCCCGATCAAGACGTGGGGCCTGGCGATGGAGGGCACGCGCTACATCCGCGTGAACACAAAGCAGGAGACCAGCATCCCCGGCGTGTATGCCGCCGGCGACATCGCGGCCCTGCCCGGCGAGGAGCCGTTGAATCTGATCGTCGAGGGCTTCGCCCAATCCACGCGCGCGGTCAACTTCGCCTACCAGTATCTCAACCCCGGCGCGCGCGCCTTCCCCGGCCACAGCTCGGAGAAGAAGCTGTAGCAGCACGGCGGTGTCTCTGATCAGTCAAACAAAGGGCCGGAGCGGTGAGATGCTCCGGCCCTTTTTTGGGCGTGCGCAATACTTCCCATCATGGCACTCCTTGGAATTGACCTCGGCACATCGGGCGTGAAAGCCCTGTTGATTGACGAAGACGGCGCGGCGCTGGCCAGCGTGACGCGCGAGTATCCGCTGCACACGCCCAAGCCGCTGTGGAGCGAACAAGCGCCGGAGGACTGGTGGCGCGAGAGCGCGCAGGCCATCCGCGATGTGCTGGCCAAAGCCGGCGTGAGCGGCGCGCAGGTGCGCGGCATCGGCCTGAGCGGCCAGATGCACGGCCTGACGTTGCTGGATAAATCCGGCGCGGTGTTGCGGCCAGCCATCTTGTGGAACGACCAGCGCACCGCCACACAATGCGCCGAGATTGTCGAACGCGCTGGCGGCGTTGCGCGCACGCGTGAACTCATCGCCAACCTCCCGCCGCCCAGCTACACCTCGCCCAAGATGTTGTGGGTGCGGGAGCATGAGCCCGAGGTACATGCGCGTGTGGCCCAGGTGTTGCTGCCCAAAGATTACCTGCGCTACAAGCTGAGCGGCCAATTTGCCACCGAGGTGAGCGACGCCACCGGCACCGGCCTGCTGGATGTGCGCGCACGCGCCTGGTCGGGTGAGATGCTGCGCGCGCTCGACATTCCCGGCGACTGGCTGCCGCCGGTGCACGAGTCGCATGTTCCGACGACGACGGTGAGCGCTATCGCGGCAAATGAGACGGGTCTCGTTGCGGGCACGCCCATCGTCGGCGGCGCGGGCGATCAGGCTGCGGCCGGCGTAGGCGTCGGTTCGGTGCGCAGCGGCATCGTGTCGGTCACGTTGGGCACATCCGGCGTCATCTTCGCCTCGACCGATGAATACAAGCTCGACCCCAATGCTGGACTGGAGACGTTCTGTCATGCCCTGCCCGACACGTGGCATTACATGGGTGTGATGTTGAGCGCCGGCGGCAGCTTGCGCTGGTTCAGGGACAACGTGGCGTATGGCAACACGTCACTCGTAGAGACGCACCACACGGAACGTCCCTCTGGGAGCGCGTCTCCACCAAGTGACCCCTACGACATCATGCTCGAACACGCCGCCACCACATCGCCCGGCGCAGAGGGGCTGGTGTTCATCCCCTATCTCACCGGCGAACGAACGCCGCACCGCGACCCGCTCGCGCGCGGCGCGTTTGTCGGCCTGACGCTGCGACACACCCAGGCGCACATGACCCGCGCCGTGGTCGAGGCGATCACGTACGGCCTGCGCGATTCGCTCGAACTCATTCGCCACAGCGGCGTTCATGTGGGCGAGGTGCGCGTGGCGGGCGGTGGGGCGCGCAACCCGATCTGGCGGCAATGGCTGGCTGACATCTTTGACGCCGAGATCACGCTCGTCAACAGCAGCGAAGGCGGCGCGTTTGGCGTGGCGCTGCTGGCCGGCGTGGGTGCGGGCGTGTGGCGGGACACGCGTGAAGCGTGCAATGCCACGTTGCGCGTCACCAGCCGCACCGCGCCGACTAAGGACCCATCGGTGCGCCGCGCCTACGACCAGGCCTACGCGCACTTCCGCGCACTGTATCCAACCCTGAGAGACAGTTTCCACGCGCTATCGCAGATGTGAACGACTCCCTGATTTTTACATGCCGCTCGAAGTGCTTGTATCGCTGCTTAACGATGCGCTCTGAGGGTTTAATCCGGTGCGCATGGCGGGACTCATCTGGATGGCGAACCCATCACCAACTTCACCGGCGACAAGACGCGCGCTGTGGGTCTGCCTGTCGGTAGGCGACCAGCAGAAGCTGCTGCCATGCAAACTCAATCATTTGGGCGCTTGCATTCTGCTCGCCTGGCACGGCTCCAGCCTGCAACCCGCGGATCGCCGCACGTTCGAGTTCATCCGCGGGCGGCTGGTTGAAAAGCTGCCCGGCGAACGACTGGCCCATCACTGGCGGCTGGGGAAGTGGGCGATGACACTGCGTTGCTGAGCGACGCGCTCGCGTGCATCTCGGCCTAACTGCCGAGCAACTTCCCCACCCCCGGCGCGTATCATTCGGAGTGATGAGCAGCTCCGCGAACGCGAACAAGAGCGCAAACGGCGCGCACCCCGAGTTCATCGTTCAACTCGACGACGTGCACAAGTCCTTCATCATGGGCAAAGAGGCCGTGCCGGCCTTGCGCGGCGTCTCGCTCGACGTCAAGCGCGGCGAAATCCTGTGCATGATGGGGCCGAGTGGCAGCGGCAAGACCACGCTGCTCAACATCGTCGGCGGGCTGGATACGCCGTCGCGCGGCCACGTTGTTGTTGACGGCGAGAACGTCGTCTCGCTCAGTGAGGAGAAGCTGGCCCGGCTGCGCCTGCGCAAGATGGGCTTTGTCTTTCAGAACTTCAACCTGCTCAGTAACTTTACGGCGCTGGAAAACGTGCAAGTGCCGATGGTGCTGCTGGGCCAGCGCGACAACACGCGGGCCAAAGAGCTGTTGAAGCTGGTCGGCCTGGGTGACCGCATGAGCCACTACCCCAGCGAGCTCTCCGGCGGCCAACAGCAGCGCGTGGCCATCGCGCGCTCGTTGGCCAACGACCCGCCGCTCATCATCGGCGACGAGATGACCGGCGACCTCGATACTGCTACGTCCTATGAAGTCATGGGCTTGATCGAGCAGCTCAATCGCGAGCGCGGCACGACCGTCGTATACGTCACCCACGACCCGCGCATGAGCAAGTTCGCCCACCGCGTGATCAATATGCGGGATGGGCGCTTGGCGGAGGAGGGGCCAGGGCAGACAAGGGAAACGGGGTAGACAAGGAGACTGGGGAACAAGAAGACACTCTTGCTCAGTTGCAAATTCAGTCGTTGGCAAACATGCCCGGCTCTCAAGAGCCGGTCTAAGCAAACAAAGCCCGATGGAATCGGGCTGAAAGAGCCGCATTGATGCGGCTTTGTAGTCTCAGCAGCATCCTTGAGTCGCGGGTGCGCAGGCGCAAGTCTGGCTTGAGTTCGCTGTAAGTTGCGAATATCTGAAGGGAGATGATGCGCGAGTGCTATAACAACGCGCTCCTTGTCTCCCCTTCACCGTGTCCTAAACGATGGGTCTGAAATATGTTCTAAATTCGATGAAGCGGCGCAAGCTGCGCACCTTCGTCGTGGCGCTGGCGCTGATCGTCGGCGTGGCGCTCGTCGGCGCGTTGCTCAACCTGGTGGACACCCAGCGCCAGTTTAGCCTGCAAATCATCGGCGCGACCACCGGCGGCTACGACCTGGCCATCACCCGCAGCGATCTGGCCCAGACGCCGTACTTCGACGCGCAACCCGCCGACCGCCTGGCGCGCGAAGCCTATTCCGGCATCGCCGCCAGCCACCCGCGCATCCAGGGCGATGCCGAGGCTTCAACCGAAAGCGGCGCGCGCACCGGCCTATCCATGGTCGCGCTCAATGTGGACAGCGACGACCTCTCGCAGATCACGCCGAACAGCGGCGTCTACCCGCCGCAACCAGGGCAGGTGTTTCTTTCGCCGCCTGCGGCCGACGCGCTGAGCGTGAAAGTGGGCGATGAGATCACGCTGTCGTATGTGCTGCCCACCCCGCGCGAAGAAGGCAAGGCCGAGGCTACCGGCGGCAGCTCGGCTCGGGCCGAGGCCAGCTTCGTCGTAGCGGGTATCGGTTTGGCATCTGGCCTCAGCGGCGGCATCGGCGGCTTTGGGCAGGAACTCAATCCGCTGGCGATGATCCGGCTGGAGGACGCGCAGGCATGGCTGGGCGTGCCGGGCCAAGCCGACCGGCTGTTGCTGGTGTGGCAGAGCGACACCAGCCTCGGCAGCGATGTGCAAGCCATCGTCAGCCGGGCGCGCGACGCAGGGGCGCGCGTGCGCGATCTGGTGCAGGCTCAACTTGGCCCGGATTACACCGTCGAGCTGAACAAGTATCGCTTCCTGGATGGCTTCGCGACCGGCTTCATCATCACCCAGGTGTTCATCACGCTCTACGGCATCCTCAGCATGGGCATCGTCGGCCTGATGGTGAACGCGCTGATGACCACAGCGGTGAACGAGCAGAAATACGACCTGGCCATCCTGCGGGTGCTGGGCGCGCCGCGCTGGCGCCTGTTCGAGCCAGTCGTGATCGAGGTGCTCGTGCTGGGCGTGATCGGCGTCGTCTTCGGCCTGTTGCTCGGCCGTGCCATCAACGATTTCATCATCACGCCGCTGCTGCTCAGCACACTGCAACTGCCCGTGAGCGTGCGGCCGGAGTGGACACTGCAAGCCGTCATCACGCCCACACTCATCACGGCGGCCATCCTGGCGCTGGCCACCATCAGCCCGGCCCGCAAGGCAGCGGACACAAAGGTGATGGTGGTGCTTAACCCGGCCGCCGCCGACCAGCCCACGCTGGAAGACCTGGCCCGGCTGCGCGAGCGGCGTGCCAACTATGGCCTGCTGGGGGCGGGTCTGATCCTGCTGCTCTTCTGCGCCATCATCCTGATCTGGTTCCCGCTGATCGAGGACTATGGCGACTTCACCGCGCAGGCGGCCACCTACATCGCCACGTATCTGTTGATGGTGGTGGGCATGTCGCTGGTGTTCTTCTTTCTGGCCACGCCGCTGGAGCGCATCCTGGTGGCGCTGTATAACGCGGTCGCCCCGCGCGCAGGTTTCTTCGCCGGGCGATACGCTTTGCGCGGCAAGAGCCGCAACTCGCTCATCTCGCTCATGGTCGTGGCCAGTGCGGTCTTCCCCACGCTGCTGGCCACCCAGACCGCGCTCGACGACGCCAACATCGAGACCGACACGCGCTTTGGCAACGGCACATCCATGATCGTGCGCCCGCCCGGCGGCCGGTTTTTCTTCTTCCGCGATGTGGGATCAAATCCATATATCAGCGCCGAAGCAGTTGAGGACCTGCAAACCCAGCCCGGCGTGATGAGCGCCGTGGCGCTGGCCGAAGGCTTCTCCGACGAGGTGAGCGACCGGGTGCAGGTGCGCTCGGCCCGCGCCAACTTCATCGGCGTGCGGGGTGATTTGGCCGATGTGGTCTACCCCGAGTTCATGCAATGGGCGCAAGGCGATGCCTCGGCCTTGGCGCGCATCAACACCGACCCGAACGCGGTTGTGATCGCGCAAGGCATGAGCGAATTGCTCGACCTGCACCTGGGCGACACGATCCGGGTCAAAGGTGCCGGCTTCGACCACGAACGCCTGATGACCATCGCCGGCGTGGCTTCGCGCCTACCGGGCTTCTCGAACGAGATCACCCGCAACCGCAACAACGCCGAGTTTGGCCAGACGGGCGTGTTGATGAATCTGGATACCTATCGTGACCTGCGGCACGACCCGGACAAGGGCGCGTTCAACGAGCGCGAGGCGATCTTCACACGCGTGCTGGCGAAGATTGATCCGGCGGTGAGTGAGACCGAGGTGGCAAACGCCGTGCGCGAAGGCGTCGGGTCTGCCGACGGTCTTGACGTGTCGCTCACGACGGAGGAAGTCGCCACGTCCCGGCAATTCAACGAACAGGGCCGCATCTTCAATGTGCTGTTGGCCGGCCTTTCGATGGTGACGGCGGTGTTTGGCGTGCTGGCAGTGATGTATACGGCGGTGATGAGCCGCCGGGTCGAAATCGGCATGCTCAAGGCCATCGGCTCGCCGGCGCGCACATTGCGCGGGGCGTTCATCGGCGAGGCCATCATCACCACGCTGGCCGCCGCGTTGGCCGGCATCATCGCCGGCACGGTGCTGGGCTATGCCTTCGGTTTCAGCCAGCGCTTCAGCCAGGAATCGCCGATGCTGCCCGCCTTCGACTTCACGACGGCGGCCATCATCCTGTTCATGGTGTGTCTGGCGGCGGTGTTTAGCGCGGCGCTGGCCACCCAGCCGGTCATCCGCCAGAAGGCGATCAAAATCCTGCGCGAGAAGTAGCGGCCGCGTGTGCCTGCTTCACTATCGCGTCGAATTCCATGATTCCATGAACGCCATCAGCCTCGAAGCTGCCTTCAAAGTGCGTGGCGGCCATATGCCGCATGTGCCACCACCCGCGTCGCCGCTGTCGTCCACCGTCACGTTGGAACTGCTGGCACCGGCCGAAAGCGCGCCGGAAGCTGTCGTCGTTGACACGCGCCGCACCCTGACGTGGAGGGTTGCCCTTTCTCCCTCCGAGAGGCCACGCGGTGAGGGAGGAATAACGTGGCAGGCAAAACTCCTGCTCCCGTCCGAACCCACGATCCTCACCTATCACTTCGTGCTCAATGACGGCGCGCTCATCCGCGAGAAGCGCCAGTTCGAGGGTGTGACCGCGCCGCAGTTCGGCACGTGGGAGGAAAAGGACTTCCGCATCGCCGTGTTCGACCCGCAGGGCATGCCGGCGGCGTGGGTGCGCGGACAGGTGATGTATCAGATCTTCCCCGACCGCTTCGCCATCGGCGACCCGGACAGCATTCACAGGAAGAGCGGCCCGGTGTATGGCCGTGACCCGATCTACAACGCCTGGGGCGACATGCCTGAACATCCGCCCAAGAGCCGCGACTTTTTCGGCGGCGACCTGCGCGGTGTGATGGACAAGCTGGATCATTTGCACGACCTGGGTGTGACGATGATCTACTTCGAGTCGCCCTCGAACCATCGCTACGACGCCAGCGACTACTTCAGGGTGGATGCGCGGCTGGGCACAGAGGATGACCTGCGCGAGTTGGTGCGCAAGGCCGAGGCGCGGGGCATGCGCGTGATGCTCGATGCGGTGTTGAACCACTGTTCCAGCGAGAGCGTGATGTTTCGTGAAGCGCAGGCCGACAAGACGTCGCCGTGGTATCGGCGCTTCGAGTTCACCGAATGGCCGGCCTACACCGGCTGGCTGAACGTGAAGAGCATGCCCGAGTTTGTCGAGTGCCCTGAGACCGAAGACTTCTTCTTCGGCCCAAATGGCGTGACCCAGCACTGGCTGAAGACGGGCATTGCCGGCTTCCGCACCGACGTGACGCCGTGGATCACCGAGACGATGTGGCGGCGCTTCTTCAAGGCTATGCGCGTGGTCAAGCCAGACATCTATCTCATCGCCGAGGATTGGGGCGACAACACGCCGCGCTTCACCGGCGACCAGTTCGACGCGGCCATGAATTACCGCTTCGCTTACACAGCCGTGGGTTGGGCCAACACCAAACTGACGCCGAGTGAACTGGATGACCGGCTCGAAGTGTTGCGGCGCGACACGCCCGAAGCGATCTTTCACACCCAGATGAACCTGCTCACCTCGCACGACACGCCGCGCCTGTTGAACCTGGTCGAGTTCGACAAAGTGCGCCTGAAGATGGCCGTGGCGTTGCAGATGGCCTACCCTGGCGTGCCGATGGTGTATTACGGCGAGGAGGCCGGCTGCACTCAGGTGCACCCCGAATGCGAGAGCGGGCGCGTGTCGTTCCCCTGGGATGGGATGGATGAGGAAGTTCGCGCCTTCTTCCGCACTGCCATCGCGGCGCGGCGCACCAGCAAGGCGCTCAGCCTGGGCAATATAGAAACAATTTGGATTGACGACGCGCAGCACACGTACGGCTTTGCTCGCGAACACAACGGAGAGCGCGTGCTGGCGCTGTTCAACAACGGTGCCGCAGACGCACAGATCCACTTGGCAGCCAACGGTGCGTGGCACGACTTACTGGGTCAACTGGGCCATGTGCGTGCGGCTGCGGGCAAGTTGAACATCACGCTGCCTGCGAAATCAGCCGCATGGCTTGCACCATTGAGTGCCGGCTAGAGCTTCGCTCCAGGCCTGGGGTTTGTTACGTTGTCGCGCCGAGTTTGATGGCTTCGAAGGCGCGCATGCGGCGCAGCAAGAGCAGCGTCGCTGCAATCGCCACGGCGAACGCAGCCGCAATCGCCAGGGAAACCAACGCCAACTCGGCCCAGGCGATGCGGACGTAAAACGCCGGAACCTCGGCCACAAGCCTGCCAGACACTTGAAAGAACGGGATGAAAAGCCGGCTGGCCAGGATGCCAACGGCAGCGCCGGCCGCCAGACCGACCACGACGATGATCAGTTGCGACAAGATCAGATAGACCGCCATCTGCCCCGACGACAGCCCCAGCGTGCGCAACACGCCCAGCTCGATCGAGCGGCGGCGAAACGACAGCACGGAGTACAGCACAAAGCCGATGATCGTCAGCGCGATGGCGGCAAAGAAGCCAGCGGTCAAAATGCCGAACAAGCCCTGACGCTCCGGCGTCTGCTGTTGTTGCTCGATGCTGAGGCGCGCGTCGTAGGTGCGGTTCACCAGGAAACCCATTTCGTTCGCCCGGTTCGAGATGGCGGTGCCGCTTGCGCCGGGGGCCAGGGTGAGCAGCACGTCGTAGGGCACGGCCTTGCCCATCCGCTCGAACGTGTATTCCATGTCGGCGATGAACACGGTTTCGTCCTCTTTGGGCACGACCGTTGGAAAGTGCAGGTACGTACCGGCAATCGTGTAAGTCACCGGCACGCGGCCCTCGGTGGTTTGGATCGCCAACTGGAGCGGGTCGCCGATGGCCTTCTTGTTCAGCGTCAGGAAGATGGGCGGGACGAGCACGCCATCCGGTTGCGCGCCCAGCCTGTTCATGAGCGCGCCGAACGACTCCGGCGCATAGTCGGGACGGAACGCGTCGCGCATGACGGTGCTGGCCTCGCGCCAGTCCAAGACCCTGAGCGTGAAATCGCCGATCTGCCGGGCGATTTGTGGCCTGACCGGCAACGAAGTCATGCGCGCGTAGGCCTGCACGCCGGGAATCGTGAGGTGATCTTCGACCGGAAGAAATGACCAGATCTCCGGTTTGCCGTCATCCGGCGGCGGCGCTTGTGGCTCACCGCCCGGCCCGGTGGCGGGTTTGGGTTTGTTGGAATGGCCGTCCTCGACCAAACGCAGATCGGCCCCGGCGAGGAAGTAGACCGAGTCGGTCAAGTGCTCGTCGAGCGTCTTGGCGGTGGAAGCGCCAAAGGTGGCGATGCCCGTCGCCACGATCAGCAGCAGCAACGAGCCGAGATAATCTTTGGGTGAGCGGCCCAGCTCGCGCGCGGCCAGCAATGCCGGCGTGGCGAATGGCAACTTGCTGCTGGCGCGTTGCATCAGGGCGGCGACGCCGCGCATGACCAGCGGGAACAAGCGCGCCACGATGAGCGCCAGGCTCGTCATCAGCAGCATGGGCAACAGATAGCGCACCGGATCGCGCAGTGGATTTTCGTTGGAGAGCGTGCGGCCAAACAGGCCGATGTTGCCTTGCTGGCTGAGTTGCATGTAGCCATAGGCCACCGGCACCAGAAGTAATACGTCCAGGAACATGCGTTGCCAGCCTGGGCTGCGCGCGTTGCGCCCCCGGTCGGCGTTGAGCAGCACCACCGTGGAGCGCGACACGCCGAGCGCAGGGATGAGCGTGGCCAGGGTGGCGATGATCACTGCGCCGACGGCGAAACGGAAGGGCAGGAATTGTGGGTTGAAGGCGTTCAGAAAATCGGCGCTGGAGAGCCGGATCGGCCCGCTCAAATCGAGAAAGGTGCGCGTGCCGGTCATGAATGCGCCGATCAAGTAGCCCAGAGGCATGCCGATGAGGAGTGCGAATAACCCGATGATCACGCTTTGAATTGCGTAGAGCCCGAGCGCATCGCCCGGCGACGCGCCCCGGCTGCGCAGCGTGGTCAGCTCCGACTCCTGGCGCCGGACGACCATGCCGGACACCAGCACGATGAAATACAGCACGATCACCAGCAGCGGCGCGGCAAAGGCCACCATCAACAATGTCATCTCGCCCGATGCCTTCACATAGGCCGTCAGCACGGGTGTAACGTTGGTGGCCTGCGACATCCCCTGGCGTTTCTCAAACGCGTCGTTGCGCAGGGTGTTGATACGGGCCAGCAACGGCTGCACCAACTCGGTCTGCAGCGCCGCATCGTCCAGGTTGTAGTTGTACGAGACAAAGTCCACCGGCCGCGGCAGAATCTCAGCCACCTGGGTCTCGAACGTGTCGCGCGTGACCAACAGCCCGTCGGACAAGCCAAACGGCGGAATGAACCAGAAATCGTCATCCGGATTGGCCGGCGTCCACACGCCGGTCACCGTCGCCATTTGTTGTATCTGACGGATAGTGTTTCCGGTGTTGCCAGGCGACGCGATGCTCACATTCATCGTCAGGCTGAACACATCGCCCGGGCGCACGCCATGCTTGTCGCTGAAGTGGCGATGCACCAGCACGGGGATGGAGCCGTCCTTGCGCGCATCGGCGGGCATTACCCCCTCTTCCAGCTGAATATGCGACTCGATGCCGTTGAGTACCTCCATCGAGGCATAAACCATCGGGCGTTGCTGGGGCGCGTAGACCTCGCCCGTGCGCGTGCCCGGCGCAGGCCAGACCGACCAGCGGTCGGTGCGCATGCGCGACCCCGCCTCTTTCACCGGCAGGAGGGTGCGCGGTTGAATGCGCGACCGCATGAATTCATCCAGCTCGCGCAGTTGGGGAATAGTCAACGGCCCGCCCAGGGCGCTGACATAGGCAAAACGTATGGAGAGCGGTTCGCCGCGCGGGCTTTCGCCGGGCGCAAGCGCCGTCGAGTCGCGGCCGGTGGAGATCACCAGCAGCTGGCGCAGCACGCGCAACTGCGCACTATTGACGAACGCAGGCAGGGCCGAGGCGAACGCCACGGCCATTGTCACGCCGAGCCAAACGCACGCCACCAGGGCGGCCTGGCTTCGCAGGCGGCGCAACGAAAGTTCGACAAACCCAACCAACCTGCCCACGATCATCACGATGCTTACGGCCCTACCACCACATCGCCCAACTTCACCCCGCGTTTGATTTCGACGCGGTCATCCGCTTCGAGCCCGATTTCGACATCCATGCGCTGGCGGGCGCCGTTCTCGCCTTGCAAGACGACAAAGCGCCGGCCCTGGAAGGTGCGCACCGCCTGCGGCGGCAGCCACAACACGTCCTGGGCCTCACCCAGCACCGTGATGCATTGCGCCAGACGCGCGACCTCCAGCGTCACACTTTCGTCGAGTTGCATCAGCACGGTTTGGTTGAGGGCGTCGGGCGGCATCTTGGGGAAGGCCGAGATGACGCCATTGACCGGCGCATTGGGTGCATTATTGAAGTAGCACGTCACGAGCGCGTTAATGTCCACCTGTGACAATTGAATCGGGTTCAATGTGCCAGCCAGCACCAATTCACCCGGTTTGGCCAGCTTGATCAACGGGTCGAGCGCGCGCACGTTCGACCCAACGCGCGCAAACTGCTGCGAGATCACCCCGTCGAATGGCGCCACCAGCACCGCCCGCGACAGCCGGTTTTGCACGCCTTCGAAGGCCAGCCGGGCGCGCTCGACATTGCTCACCAGGTTCGGATCAACGTTCGCCAGCACCGTTTGGTAATTCAATTGGGCGCGGTTCAAGTCAACGGCCAGCAATTGTGCTTGCAGGCGAGCGACGCCCTGGTTGGCGACGGCGCGCTCATAGGCCGCTTGCAGCCGGGCGCGCTCCAGTTGCGCCTCCTCCAACAGCCTGGCGGCGTTGTCCGCGCCGGCCTGGTCGAACGCTTCGCGCGCCAGCCGGATGGAATTGTTGATCGCGTCTATCTGGCGCTGATTGCGATCCAGGTCGTTCTGAGCCAGCCTCACCTCGGCGTCGCTGGATTGGCGCGTGGCAATCTCGAGCCGTAGCCGCGCCTGATCAAGGTCCATCTTCGCCAGGCTCAACGTCTGCGTGTACCCCTTGACCGTGTTCGAAAGCACGGTCTGCGCCGTCTCGTACTCGAGCTTGCGTTGCTCCAGTTCGTTGCGCAGGTCACTGACATCCAGCTCGGCCAGGATGTCGCCCTGCTTGACGGCGTCGCCGTCTTTGAAGAACACATTGAGCACGCGCCCGTCGGTTTCGAAATACAGGTCTGCCGTTTCCTTCGGCTCCACGCGGGCAGAGAACTGCAAACGCTTGACCACTGGCCCCATGCTCACCGTGTAGGTTGGCGGAATGGGCGTGGGCGCGCGCGAGAGCGGCGTGGGCGTCGGTTCGGCTTGATTGAGATTGACGGCGCAGGCGGTCAAGAAGCTGCTGGCGAGCAAGGCAACCACGCCCGCAAGGCGGGCGATTTGCAATGATGACATGTGACGAGGCGATCTATCCACTGAAACGAACATTGAGTCGGCTGCAATTCTAAACGGGTTCACGCGCGCACAGATGAGATGGGTGCATTTTTCTGTAGGGGCGAAGCAACGGCATCGTCGCGCATCAGGGCAATCGGATATCCCGTTGCTTCGCCCCTACGACGCACCCTTCCCCTTTTGGCGAATGCACCCAATGAGATTGCCGTGTGGGAAGCGCTTGATCTCACTGAGCACAGCCATTGCCTGACGGCGTGGGCGAAATGGCCGTACACGAAAGGGGCCCCGGCGATGCAGCAGCATGCCAGGGCCCTTTTGGTTGCAGACGGGCAAATCAGCAATTGCCCTGAGTCACCTGCCTACGCCACCATCTCTTCCTGGACTTCGACGACTTTCGGACCTTTGCCCGGCAGGGGTTGAGGAATCTCAAGCACCTGCGAACTCGAACTGCGCTTGACGCCTTTCAAGTTGAGCTTCTCGGCGAAGTGACACGCCACCCAGTGCTCGTCGCCAATATCGCGCAGCGGCGGGCGATCGGTGCGGCAAACATCCTCGCAGTAGGCGCAGCGCGGGTGAAAGTAGCACCCCGAGGGGGGATTGGCAGGCGAAGGCACGTCGCCGGGCAATTTCATCGGGCGATGCCGGTCGCGCGGGTCGGCTTTGGGGATGGACGCGAGCAACGCCTCGGTGTAGGGATGCTTGGGCGTGAAGTAGAGCGATGACGTCTTGGCCATCTCGACGATGTAGCCCACATACATGACGGCCACGCGGTCGGCGATGTGCTCGACCACACTCAGGTCGTGTGCGACAAACAGATAGGTCAAGCCGTGCTTCTTCTGCAACTCTTCCAACAGGTTGAGTACCTGCGCTTGAATGGACACGTCGAGCGCGGACACGGGCTCGTCGCAGATGATGAGCTTCGGGTTGAGCGCGAGGGCGCGCGCGATGCCGATACGCTGGCGCTGGCCGCCGGAGAAGGCGTGCGGGTAGCGGCTCATGTTCTGCGGGCGAATGCCCACCTCGGCCAACAGTTCGGCCACGCGGTCTTTGAGCGCCTGGCCCTTTGCGATCCCCTGCACCGCCAGCGGCTCGCCTACGATGTCGCCGACAGTCAAACGCGGGTTGAGGGAACTGAACGGATCCTGGAAGATGATCTGCATGTTCGGGCGCACGGCTTTGAGCTGCTGTTGATCCAGCTTCTCCAGGTTCACCTTACCCTGACCAGGGTCGTTGAAGACGATCTCGCCCGCGGTGGGATCGTACAGGCGCATGATCGTGCGTCCTGTGGTGCTCTTGCCACAGCCCGATTCACCCACCAGGCCCAATGTCTCGCCCTGATTGAGGTAGAAGTCTATGCCGTCCACAGCCTTGACATAGCCGACGGTGCGCTTCAAAAAGCCGGCTTGAATGGGGAAGTGCTTTTTCAGTCCGCTGACCTGGAGCAGCGTTTCGCCAATCTTCTTTTCCATGAAATGATCTCCTCGCGACTGGATACTACAGATACAAGTGGCAGCGGACGCTGTGCCGGTCGTCAATCATGATCTCTTCGGGCATCGTCACATCGCAGATGCCGGGCATGAACGCTGGACAGCGAGGGTGGAAGGGGCACCCGGTCACCTTGGAATAGGGATCGGGCACCGAACCCTTGATGGATTCCAGCTTCTCGGCGCGCTCGGCGCCCAGCCGGGGAATCGAGCGCAGGAGCGAGATCGTGTAGGGGTGCTTGGGGTTGTAGAAGATGTCGTCAATGGAGGCTCGCTCGATGACGCGACCGAGATACATCACCGCAACTTCGTCGCACATCTGGGCAACCACACCCATGTTGTGCGTGATGAACATGATCGAGGTGCCGTACTCGGCCTGCAACCCGCGCATCAGCTCCAGGATCTGCGCTTCGGTCGTGACGTCGAGTGCGGTCGTCGGCTCGTCGGCGATCAGCAACACTGGCGTGCACGAGAGCGCCATGGCGATCATGGCGCGCTGGCGCATGCCGCCCGACAACTGGTGCGGATACGAGTCGGCGATGCGTTGCGGATTGGGCATGCCGACCTTGTCCAGGATATCAACGGCGCGCTTGCGGGCCTCGGCCTTGTCCTTGGTCTGGTGCAGAAGGATGGCCTCTTCGATCTGGCTGCCGACGGTAAACACCGGGTTGAGCGAGGTCATCGGCTCCTGAAAGATCATCGAGATGTTGTTGCCGCGGATGGCGCGCATCTCGTCGCTATTCTTGCCCAGCGAGAGGATGTTAACGGGCTGTTTGGCGTCGGGGTCTTCCTTGAACAGAACCTCTCCGCCCTCGTATTTGCCCACGGCTGGCGTCAGTTGCATGATGGCCAGCCCGGTCTGGCTCTTGCCACAACCGGATTCACCCACCACGCCCAGCACCTTGCCGCGCGGGATGTTGAAGCTGACGCCGTTCAGCGCCCGCACCGTGCCGATGGTGGTGTAAAAATTCAGTTGCAGGTTCTGCACGCGGATGACATCGTCAGCGGTGATAAACGCATCGGCTGTCGTTGATGGTGTGTGGCCGTTCTGTGCGGAGGCTGCGGTCTGAGTCGCTGTTTGAGTTGCCATGAAAGTGTTCCATTTAGCAATCGGAACGCTTGGAGCGTTCCGACTACTGAGCCACATCACGCATACGGGTCAACTGCGTCACGCACGCCGTCGCCGAGCAAGTTGAACGCCAGTACCACGACTAGCAGGATCCCCACCGGGATCAACAGCCACGGATAGGTGACGGCGGCCTGAATGGTGCTGGCGTCGCGCAACAACAGACCCCATGACACGGCGGGCGGCAAAATGCCGAGGCCGAGGAAGCTGAGCGCGGTCTCAGTGGCAATTGCGGCAGGGATGGCCAGCATGGCCACGACGATGACGTGGCTCATCACGTTGGGCACCATGTGCTTGGTGATGATGTGCCAGTCCGATGCGCCGGCGGCCTTGGCCGCGTTGGTGTAGTCGGAGCCGCGGAAGGCCAACACCTTGCCGCGCACTTCGCGCGATAGGCCCGTCCAACGAATCAAGCCGATGACAAGCGTGATCAACAAGAAGCGCTGGATGACCGGCACGTTGGGCGGCAGGGCGGCCGCCAACGCCAAAAAGAGCGGCAGGTCTGGGAAGGATTGCACCAGTTCGACCAGGCGCTGGATGAGGTTATCCAACCGCCCGCCGAAGTAACCCGACGACGTGCCCACCAGTGTGCCGATGACTACGGCGATCAGCACGCCAATGAAGCCGAGCGTCAGGGAGATCTGGCTGCCCTTCATCACCCGCGAGAACAAGTCACGGCCCTCGCGGTCGGCACCCCACAAGAACAGCCTCTGGGTGGGCGCAGCCGGGTCGGCGTTTGGCGGCGTCTCCAGACCAAACAGGTGGACGTCCATCGGGATGATGCCAAACAGCCGGTACGGGAAGCCCTGGACGAACAACTTGATCGGATAAAAGACGCTGGGATCAGTGGTGTATTCCCACTTGAACAGCTCTTGATTCAGCTCTTGTTTGACGCCGTAAATGCCCAGCCCCTGCGGCCCGGCCACAATCTGGCTGGGCGCAGAAAAGGCAGCGTTGGTGTCGAGCACATCGTGCGGATACGGCGCCAGAAAGTCGCTCAAGAACATGACGACGTAAAAGAAAATCAGCACATACAGCGCGAAAACAGACAGCTTGCTCTTGCGGAAGCGCCGCACCATCAGCTTCCACTGCGGGAGCTGGCCGACGTCCTCGATCTTCTTAGCCTTCTTTTCCAGTGGAAGTGGTTGCGCAATCGTTGCCATAGCTTCTTTCTCTGTCCTCCATCAAGGGATCACTCACATGTCAATCAACAACCCGGCAAAAGTTTAAGGCTCAAGTTATTCGAGGCGAACGCGTGGGTCCACCCAAGCCAGCACCAAGTCGGCGATGAGGTTGCCGATGAGCAGGAGCGCCGAGAACATGACCAGCAGCGTGCCGGCCAGGTAGATGTCCTGGTTCCGCAGCGCATCCAGATACATCGGCCCAATCGTCGGCAGGCTGAGGATGGTGGCGATCAGCGCGTCGCCCGCGATCAACGCCGGCAAGAGCACACCGATGCCCATGACCAGCGGGTGGATGGAGTTGCGAACGGCGTGCTTCCAGATCACCGTGTTCTCCTTCAGACCCTTGGAGCGCGCCGTCTGAACGTATTGCGAATTGAGCACATCCAACAAGTTGCCACGCATGACGCGCGTCAGACCAGCCGTCGAGGTGACGGCCAACACCACAACGATGATCCAGGTGTGCTTGAAGAAGTCAATCAGCTTGGCCAGGCTCCACGGCGCGTCAATGTATTCCGGCGAGAACAATCCCCCAATGGGCTGATCCCACAATTGGGTGGCACCCACCAGCAGCAGCAGCGCCAACAGGAAGGCCGGGATGGAGATACCCAGGAACTGAAAGAAGGTGATCACGTAATCTGGCACGGTATAGCGGTGGGTGGCCGAATACACGCCAATAGGGATGGAGATCACATATGTGATGAGCAACGCCAACACCGATAGCGCGATCGAAATGCCCAAGCGGTTCCAAATTCGATCGCCGACAGCTTGATCGGTTTCGAACGACGTGCCAAAGTCGCCCTGCAGCGTGCGCGAAATCCACTTCCAATACTGCACGAAGAACGGGTCATCCACACCGTAGCGGGCGCGCAGCGCATCAATCTGCGACTGTTGCATATTGCCGCCCTGCGCCTGCAATTGCCGAATCCTGACGTCGAGGATCGAGCCGGGCGGAAGCTGAATGATCCAGAAGCCGATCACTGACACGAGCGCCAAAAGAACAAACATGTTTACCAGGCGGCGCGCAATGTAATTGACCATAGCACCCTTAATCTCCGAAGCGAGATACACAAGAAGGGCGTTTCCGCCCTTCTTGCGTTATCTCACAGCGAATGACACTATCCGCTATGTGCAGCCGGGTCGTCCCAATACCACGTTTCCGGGTCGTAGACCGACGGGCTGGGGATGATCCACGGGTTGACGAAGCCGCCCAGGCCTTCCTTGAGCAAATCTTCGCGCGTCGGGACGTTCATCAAGCCCTTCTTCACCAGGATGATGCGAGGCGGGTTGTTGATCGTGCCGACGAAGAACGGCCCCTCGGCCACGTGAATCTTGATCATGTCCCACACCAGTTGGTGGCGCTTCATCGCATCCGGCTCGAGCTTGGACTGATCATAGATCTTGTGGATGTCGGCAATCGGCGCATAGGCGTCGTCTTCGCCGTCATTGATGCGCGGCGGGGTGCGCTCCCACGGGCTGATATCGAGTTGTTCCTTCTCGGCGGCTGTGCCGCGCAGGCTGTAGCCTCGGCCGTGCAGCGGGGCCCAGCGTTCTGGCTCGTCGGCCACCACCCAAGATGGATAGACCAGGTGGTTCGGGCCGTCGCCCACTTCCCAGGCTGTCTTCATCGGAATCTCGCCGGTGCGCCACTTCTCGTCGAAGCCCTCGGAGGGCAACACAGTCAGCTCTGCATTCAAGCCGATGGCTTGCCAGTCGCGCACGAGGCGCTCGTTCTTGCTCAGGTGCTCGTTGCCGGGCTGAGCTTCGTTGGAGCCGATGGTGACCTGGATGGACAGCGGGCTGCCATCCTTCATGGTGCGCTTGCCGTCCGCGCCCTTCTTGTAGCCTGCCTCGTCCAGCATCGCCTCCGCCGCGGCCGCGTCATACTTCACGAAGCTGTCGCGCCACTCGGCGAAGGCCGCCTTGCCCTGGTCGTTGATGTTGTACTCGATGGCCTTGGGGCTCATCGTGCCGGTGGTCAGTTCGCCCAGGCCGAAGTAAACGGCCTTTTGCACATCAGCCCGGTTGTAGGCCATGCTGAGCGCCTGGCGGAAGGCCTTGTCGCGGAATACTTCGCGCAGCTTGGCGTCTTGCGCGTCGAGGCTGAAGAAGTAAAGCGAGCCGGTGCCGGAGCCGGAGTCCCAAAAGCGCACTTCCAGGTTGCTGGTCGGCTCGGCCTCGCGCAGGCTCTGGATGTCGGCCAGACCCTGCCCATGGAAGTGGGCATGATCCACCTGACCCGACGTGTAGGACAGCTTCTCAATTTCCTTGTCCTTGAGCGCCTGCACGTTGATCCGGTCAATATACGGCAACTGGTTGCCCTCGCCATCCACCACCCAGTAATACGGGTTGCGCTCCCACACCGCCCGCACGCCGTCCTCGAAGGTCGTCAACTTCCAGCCGCCCAGACGCGGAATGTCCGGGTTGTTGTGGTTGAACTTCTGCTGGTGCGTCTCCCAGTCCTTGTTGTCCTTGTTCAGGATTGGGTTGAACTGCTCCATGTAGTGCCGCGGCATCACCCAGGCTGGGCCGATGAACATGTTCGTCCACATGGCCAGACGGTCAGCCGTCAGCGGGGCCGGCGCGTCGAACACCATCTCAAAGGTGAGATCGTCCGGGGCGTTCAAGGTCATCAAGGTGTTCTTGCCGGAGCGCGCCTCGTCGGGCGGCGAGTTGATCGGCTTGAGGTCGCCGAATTCGGCTTCCTTGCCGTTGCCGCCAACCGTGTATTCCCACCAATACATGATGTCTTTGGTGGTGAAGGGCTGGCCGTCCGACCACTTGATGCCTTCGCGAATCTTGAACGTCCACTGCGACGCGTCGGCGTTGCTCTCCCAGCTCTCGACGAAGCCCGGACCGATGGCCAGGCCGTCCTTCAACCAGCGCAATGGCGAGTGGCCATATTGCATTTCGGCGATGAAGCCGGTGATGCCCCAGTTGTTGTTATAGGCCTTCCGGAGTGTGCCGCCATACTTGCCGGTGGTGAGCCAGGCGTGTGGCGGGGTGTAGGGGTTCTTGGGCAAGCGCTCGTCCACCGGCGGCAGCGTGCCAGCCGTCACCATTTCGGCGAGCATGGGCGCTTCTTTGAACTTGGAAGCATCCATGGCAGGCGCGGCTGTGGCAGCCGGCGCTGTGGTCGGGGCGGCGGGTACTGCGGTCGCGGCCGCTGCCGGCGCTTCGGTCGCGGCGGCTGCCGGCGCTTCTGGCGCAGTCGTGGCTGCCGGGGCCGCGGGTTCACCGCCGCCGCAGGCCGCGAGCACTGCGCCTGCGGCTGTCATCGCAGACAGGCGCAGAAAGTCGCGGCGATTCAACTGACGTTTCTGGGACATTACTTTTCTCCTGGTTAGAAATGGTCACCTTTGCTCCACCTTAACTGAGCAATTCCCGTTTAGCCCGAAATACGGGCACCGGCGCAAAGATTCGGTCGTGAAAAGTGCTCCCTGGGTCTTCTTTGCAGAATCTGTGCACCGGTTAAGGTCAAAAAAGTTTAGAAGTGCGTGCAGCGTTTGTCAAGCACATGTCCATAGCCCTGTCACTCCCGGACGTTTCAGGCTGTTCCGCCAAACAACTACCATCATTGCACCTCATAGCGGCACGCCAAATTTCACGAGTCTCGCCCGAATACGTTCCGGCCACGATGGTTGCGGTTTGGTGGGCGGCACTAAGTCCGAAAGTTCCTCACGTGAAATGCTGAGTGTTGACACTTGATACCAGCAGCGACGCTTTTCTACACGGCATTCTAACCGCCCATTGACCATTGTGGAACCGAATCCACCTGACAAGTGGATGGCCAGATTCGTGCCATAGGTCTGGCTGTTGATGCGATCGGGCCAGCCTTGGTCAAGATAGACTGCATTGACATCGTAGCCATGCCCCCGCAACGATGCGGCAATTTGATCCTGATGGCTGCTGTAGCGTTTCGGTTGCACGTGTGGGCCAATCCACGGCCACATCAGCAGTGGCAGTTCCAGCAGACCAATGAGCACGATGATGTTCACCCACCGGCGCGCCCGCCGGTCTGTGGCTTCAGATGATTTGCTGGTTCCGACAGTCATTGTGTCATCACACCGGCACATCAACGCATTAGCACATCATCCTCACTGGAGCTCGAGATGCAGGAGAGGTCTATGTCGGGGGTCGTTGGGGCTGAGGAGCTACGTGGGCTTTTGCGCGTTCAGTTTGCCAAACCCGTTCAGGTCGCGATCCGTCGCGAACCACAATGCATCTGGGATTTTGACGTGGAAGAACATAGTGTTGCCCATGGGCAGCCAGTATTCGTAGTCTTCAACCGACTCGCCTTGATATGTAAACACAATTTGCCAGGTGCCGACGTACAGAATCCAGGTGTGCCGCTTGCGGACGGCCTCACCTTCACGAAAAGTAAACGTGCGGTCGAACTTCAACAGGTTGCTCAGGGCGTCATCAGCTTCATGCTCGACGTTCAGGCCGTCGAATTGCTGTAACCCTTCGTGCACGGCAACGGCTAGGTCACCCAAGTCTTCGGCGACGACGTCAAACTCCAGCGGCACGGCGTAGGCGGAGATGAACGTCTTAGGCGATTCCAGGTTGGGATAGGGCGAAAACATCACCCCTTCGGGATGGCCGTCCAGCTCATAGCGCGCCCAATCCGTTGGGAAGCGGAACTGATAGCGGCCATGGACATCGCTAAAGGTGTCAACGCCGGTGAATCGCGGCCGTGGCGGCCGCGTGCTGGTCGAGGTCGTCATCACATGTTCTCCGTTCTATACGCGCACTTACTTGGACACCATTCCCGAAGCGATCCGGACGATGTCGCGGGATGCTACCACTGTTTGTGTTTGCGATGCACCCGCAGTTGCACCCGCAGCCATTCTTGCGAATGAATCCCCTACAGTGTGTCATTCCGAACGCGCCACGACACTTGGGCCGGCTGAAACGTATCTGCGCGTGAGGAATCTCTCCCTCGGCCGAGGGGCGCGCGCATCCAAGGCAGAGATTCCTCACACGCCTGCGAGGCATATGCCTTCCCAGGCGCGACGGGCGTGTTCGGAATGACAGGCTTACGATCGCTGCTTATCCAAAACTCACGTTGATTAACGTTTTCCTCAATAAGCAGTAAACGCGGCTTTGTGCGACAAACAGGTAGCTCAATCGTCAGCGAGGAGATGGCCGGCTACCCAGACTCTCCTTGCGCTGAAAAGTTAGAATTTACACGCATTATGAAAAACGTCATGATCACCGGCGGCGCGGGCTTCATCGGCTCGAACTACGTCCGCTACGCTTTGGAAACGCACCCCGACTGGCATCTGCTCGTGCTCGACAAGATGACCTATGCCGGCAACCTGGATAACCTGAAGGATGTGGCCGAGCACTTCCGGCCACGCTACACCTTCGTCAAGGCCGACATCGCCGACCGCGAGATGATGTTCGACCTGATCCGCGAGCACAAGATTGACACCATCGTCAACTTCGCCGCCGAGTCGCATGTGGATCGCTCGATCCTCGACCCCGACGCGTTCATCATGACCGATGTCTACGGCACCTACGTGTTGTTGGAGGCCGCGCGCGAATTCAAGCTCGAGCGCTTTCATCAGGTCTCGACCGACGAGGTCTACGGCGACATCCCGGCAGGCTATTCCAAGGAGACCGACCCGCTCGAACCCAATTCACCTTATTCGGCCAGCAAGGCCTCGGCCGAATTGCTGATTAGGTCGTATCGCGTTACTTATAACTTGCCGATCACGATCACGCGCGGCTCGAATACGTTTGGCCCGTATCAATACCCGGAGAAGCTGCTGCCGCTGTTCATCACCAACGCGATTGATGATTTGCCCTTGCCGCTCTACGGCGACGGCATGCAGGTGCGCGACTGGCTGCACGTGATGGATCACGCCAAGGGTGTGGACGTGGCGCTGACCAAGGGCACAGTGGGCGAGGCCTACAACGTCGGCGGCGAGAATGAGCAGCACAACGTTGACGTGATCAAGATGATGCTGGGCATCCTGGGTAAGCCCGAGTCGTTGATGAAGCGCGTGGCCGACCGGCCCGGCCACGACCGCCGTTACGCGCTCGACACGAGCAAGCTACGCCAACTCGGCTGGGCTCCGCGCCAGGACTTCGAGAACGCCATGCGCGAGACAGTCGAATGGTATGTGGGCAACGAGTGGTGGTGGCGCAAGATCAAGAGCGGTGAGTTCAAAGAGTTCTACCGCAAGCAGTATGAGGAGCGGCTGGCGCAAGCGGCGTGACGAATTTACGATTTGCGATTGACGATTTGCGATTCTGCGATGGTCTAATCAATCGCAAATCGTCAATCCAAAATCGCAAATCGCCACATGTTTGAACTTACCTTCCTCGGCACGGCCGCGTCGGCGCCCTTGCCCAAGCGCGGCCTGTCGTCTGCCATCGTCGCCCACGATGAATACCGCTTCATGGTGGATTGCGGCGAGGGCACGCAGCGGCAACTACTCGCCAGCGGCCTCGGCTTCCGGCGGCTGGAGCACATCCTGCTCACGCACCAACACCTCGACCATATTCTTGGCCTGGGCGGCATGCTCAGCACGCTCGGCCAATGGGAGACGCTGGATAGCCTGACCATCTATGGCGGTAAGAGCACGCTCGACAAAGTGGAAGACCTGATGTATCGCGTGGTCTTTCGCGGCGGCAGGCCGCCCATTGAGATTCATCTGGTCGAGATCAAACCGGGCATCGTGCTGAAGGGTGAGGACTTCGATGTGGTGGCATTCCCCGTGCGCCATCGCGGGCCGGATTGCTTTGGCTTCGTGTTTCAGGAGCACTCGCGCCGGCCCTTCTTGAACGACAAGGCGGCTGAACTGGGCGTGCCAAACGGGCCGGAGCGCAAGCAACTGGTCAGGGGTGTGCCGATCACGCTGAGCGATGGCCGCGTGGTGCAGCCCGAGGATGTGCTGGGCGAATTGAAGCAGGGCGCCAAGCTGGTGATGACCGGCGATGTGGCTGAGACGGATTCGCTGGTGCAAGTCGTCAAGAACGCGACGGCGCTGGTGACCGAGGCGACCTACAGCGACAGCGATGGCGATATGGCCCGCGAGAACGGCCACCTCACCGCTGGTCAAGCTGCGCGGCTGGCGCGTGACGCCAATGTGCAACAGCTCATCCTCACGCACATTTCAGGCCGCCACCGCGAACGCGACCTGGAGGACGAGGCGCGCGCCGTCTTCACTAACACCGTCATCGCCCGCGACTTCGACACGTTCAAAGTAAAAAGCGAAACGTAAAATACAAAACGCAAGAACTGCTTTACGCATTGCGTTTTACGCTTTACGATTTGAGCCCTCATGCCCGTACTCCTTTTGATTCGCCACGCCACCAACGACTTCGTCAAGACCGGCCGCCTGCCTGGCCAAACGCCGAACATCCACCTAAACGAAGAGGGCCGCACGCAGGCCGAGGCGTTGGGTGAGTTGCTCAAGAAGCGCCCACTCGATGCGGTGTATTCAAGCCAGTTGGAGCGCGCGATCGAGACGGCTTGGCGCATCGCCCGGCCACACGGGCTGCCGATCTTCATTCGCCCCGCGCTGGCCGACATCAACAACGGCGACTTCACCGGTCAGGAGATCAAGAAGCTGAGCGAGGACGAGGCCACAAAAGCGTTGTGGAAAGTCGTGGTCGAGACACCCTCAAAGGCCGCGTTCCCCAACGGCGAGGCGATGCTGGATATGCAGCGGCGCGTGGTGGATGCGCTTGAGGCGATCATCGCCGCGCATCCCGACCTTGAAGTGCCTGCAGAAGACAAGGCTGACAAAGGCCAACAAGCCGCAGAAAGTGGCACGCCCGCTGGGTCTGATCAATCCAAAATCGAAAATCAGAAATCAGAAATTCCTAAGAAGCGCCCGCAAGTAGTCGCCGTCGTCGCGCATGCGGATGTCATCAAGGCCGCGCTGGCGCACTACCTTGATATGCCCTTCGACTCGTTTCAGAAGCTAGGCGTGCAACCGGCGTCGGTGAGCACGGTCATGGTCATGACCGACGAGAAGACCAGCAAGCGTCACGTGATGGTGAACAGCGTCAATCAGGTGCCGTATTGACGAGTGATTGAGCAACGCAGCAAGATCATCGGCATGGCAGATCACCAGATCACCTGAATCGCCAGCGCGGCCAGCACCCAACTGGCGATGAGGACGCCGGCCGCGCCGAGGACATAGCGCCACGTCAATCCCCACCAGTTGGCCAACTGGCCATAGGTTGCGATCAACGCCAACAGCGCAGCCAGGCCGACCAGCGCCAGTTGCGGCCCGTCACCCAGCGGCGCGGTCAACCGCAGTACGATTACCAGCCCAAGCGCGATCAGCAGTTGCGTCAGCGCCTCCTTGAGCAAATAGCGCGCCGGGTTGTAGTAACCGAGCGGCTTGGCGACGATCCATGAGAAGGAGCGATCCGTCGTGAGCGTCGTGACTTCACCGGTAACGACATCGTCGAATGTGGGCGTGACGATGGGCGCGTCCCTGACGTCAGTGACCTTCTTGCCGAGCGCAGCAGCGCCATGTTTTTGAGATACCTGCTTCACCGACCCCAGGCCGATCGGCAGGGCTTGGGTGAGGCCGGATAACACGAACAGCACCACAGTCGCCAGCAGGAGTTGCAAGACAAATTCGATCATTGCGCCTGCGCCTCGCGAATCGCCTGCACGGCCTGCGCCGCGTCCGCCACATACAGGCCCTCTTTCATTGCGTCCGAGCCGCCCAGGCTGCGCTTGTGCGGCACGGTGTCGAAGCTGAAACCGCCCCCGCGCAGGCCGAGATACAGCCCGTGGGCCGTGGGCTTGAACGACGCGACGATGACGTTCTTCGCCGAGTAAATCGGCGCGTAGCTCTTGCACGGTTGCAGCCGCAGGCCTTTGCCATCCACGGCCTGCGCGCACGCTGCGTCGAACACGGCGCGCTGCTCGGGATATTTGGCGAACAGGTCGTTGACCAGCGCATCGGGCGCGGTGTAGGCCGAGCCGCCGAAGTAGTGCTCGGCCACCGACACGGCTTGAAACTGCCCCAGCCCGGCGGCCTTGAGCGCGTGCACCGCCGCTTTCTTGTCGGCTGGCTTGTGCCGCTTGAGTTCGGCCAGCCACGCCTTCAGGTCTTTGCCAGTTTTTGTTTCGAGGTTGGCGATGATCGCATCGCCCATTGCTTTGGGTCCAAGTGCCATGATTTTCTCGCTTGCTTAACGTAAGTTCGGGATAACAGCAGCGTTGTCATTCCGAGCGCGCACCACGACTGCTGGCATGCCAAGACGTTCCTGCGCGCGAAGAATCTCTACTGAACTCGGCGTGAGTTGAGCTACGCAGAGATTCTTCGCGCGCACAAGATCTGAGCCTGCAATAAGGCTAAAGCGCGCTGCTCAGAAACATACCTTCGGCCGTAGGGGTCGCTCTACCCCATGCGGGGCACAAGTCCGTAGCGACCCTGGTAACCCGACGACGGCGCGCTACGGAGAGCGCGCCCTACCGTTTCTGCCGCTTCGTCTGGCCTGCGGCCATCTTGAACTCAGAATGACAAAGTTACGCTTCAGCTTAAACCGAACTGACGTTTGCTTAAGTCTTTTCGCGGAGACGCAAAGGGGCGACGATGCGGAGGCATCCGAACTGCTTTGCGCCTCCGTTCCTCCGCGTCTTCGCGATTAAATACGAAAGGAAGTCGTCAGGCGCTCAGTGTAGAGAAGACCTGGCCGCTGAGATAGAACGAATCCGACACATTTTTCAGCTCGGCCGGGGTATAGCCGGTCAGCTCGCGGCTGGTGCGAATGAAGTGCGATTGGTCGGCGAAGTGGCCCTGCGGTTGATACACGTCGAGCGACAGGTTGGCGACGAACTCGGCGCTGAACCGGGTCTGCCTGAGAATCTGTTGGGGGGATTGGCCCGCGTAGCGCGCGCACAATCGCTCGGCCTGCCGATCCAGCATGTTAGGCTGTGCCAGCCATTGTCTGAATTGGCGCTGATCGTCAGTGATCGTCACCGCGTCTTCGGCCTCCTGCAACAGGGCGGTCCAGCCTGCATGCGTCGGTGATTGGGCGAAGACTTCGAGAAAGGGATGCTCGGCCTCACCAAACATGCGGTTGACGAAGTCGGCCACCGTGCCGAACAGAATCTTGACGATGTCGGGCGGCACATCGAACACCAGGCGCGGCGGCGGCAACAACCACGCGCTGCTGTGTGGGCCATACAGCTCGACGTGACCGAGCGCGTTGTGAACGAGCGTCGCGCTGGGCGTGGGCAAGAGCACAAGCACAGCGCAACTATAGCGTCAGCGCCCAAATCAAGCCGTCCCGGGTGTGTCGCCCTCCAGGCGCAGACCATGACGCTGCGCCACTGCGACGAGCTTCTGCATGTCCATCTCGTCTGAAGCGTACAAGGCCGCGAGTTCACGCGCCATGCCGTCATAGGGCGGGCCGATGGTGATATACAGCAGCTTTGCCGTCCCGCTTGGCACACGCACCGAGTGGGCAACCCCGGCCGGCAACATCTGAACGGTGCCGGGCCCGCCGCGGATCCATTCGCCATTCAGGTAGAACTCCACCTCACCTTCGATGACATACTCCACCTCGTGCCACTGATGAGAATGAGGTGGCGGGCCTGACCGATCCGCTGAAATGTATTCGACCACTTGCACATTTCCGTGGCCAGTCACGCGAAGCAGAATCTCATCATCGGGATAACGGACTGTCTCGAATCGTTTGCCGTCAATGATGCCGGCCGCCATTTCAACAATTGTCATCCTGGTTCTCCCGTCGTTCATGATTGTTGGCTCCTTACGATTTACGATTGCGCGAGAGTGCGTTTGGAAACGATGCGTTGATCCGGCACAACCGCCAGCACGACCGCATACACGATCATCAACAGCGGCCCAATCAACCAAACCGGATCGGGCAGGATGAATACGGGGATGAGCAACGCGCCCGCGACAATGCCCAACCCACTCACCCAGCGGGGCAGCACATTGTTGCGCCACGCCGCGATGCTGATGAGCAACGCAAACCAGCCCGCCGCAAACGTGCCAGCCGCTTGCAGCGCTTGGGTGACGATGCGGATGAGGATGGTGCTGCGCGCATCGGCGAGATTGTTGGCGGCGGTGTAGTTTTGAGCGATGTCAAGGATGCGCAGGCCGAGCATGCCGCTGACTATGTATAACGCGACAGCAGCGATGCCCGCCATCAGCGCCAGTTGCGTCGGTGTTGGCGATGCCTCGCGCAATTGCAACGTCATCGCCGCGACCACCAGCGCGATTGCGAGTCCGTAGCCAAACTTCAGCCAATGGCCCACGCGCAAGGTGTCTGCGCTGCCCATGATCACGCGCATGTCGTCGCTGGGGAAGCCCGATGCGGGCAACAGGACGAGTTCGTAGATCGCGTAACCGATCAACGACAGCGCGAGCAGCAACGCGCCGAAGCGGGTGAGGGTGGTGACATTCATGGCAGGGTCTCACGCTCTTGCGAGCATCCAATCAGCGATGTCTTGAAAGACGTGCCCGCGCACCGGCTCGGCGAACAGGTTGTGCACTGTGTGCTCATACAGCTTGAGCGTCTTGTCCTTCGAGTCGGCGGCTTGGTAGAAGGCGCGGCTGCCATCGGGGTTGGCGATGGTGTCGTCGGTGCCGTGCAATAGCAGCAAGGGGACGCGCATTTCGCCTGCGTGCGTTCGTGCATACGCCGCAGTGTCCAGCAACTCTATAGCGAGGCGCGGCGTGATTTTCAAGTTCATCATCGGGTCTGCCAGATACCCATCGAGGGCTTGCTTGTCCCGTGTGATGTTGTGCTTGTCCAGACCGGGGTCAATCAGCATGGCGGGCGCGACCTTGCCGAGGAAACCCAAGAGTGAGATAAGTATCTTCGACGCGCCCGTCTCGCCCAGCGGCGGGCTGCACGCCACCACACCCTGTACCCCATCAGGATGGCGCAGCGCAAAGTCAATGACGATGAGCGCGCCCATGCTTAGGCCGGCCAAGAACAATGGCAAGCCAGGATGCGCGCGCTGTACGTGCTCGATGCATAGCCACAGGTCGTCGCGGTAATCCTGCCACGAGTTCACGAACACGCGCTTGCCCTGCGACGTGCCATGCCCACGCAGATCAAACGAGTGGACGGTGAACCCATGCTTCACGAGCGCCGCGGCGAGGTTGCGATAATGCGGCATGCCAGCGTGATCGCCGGTGCCATGCACGAGGATGACATCCGCTCGCGCACTGCCTTGCAAGGGCGATGAACAGCTGTTTAGGGTGAGGCCGTCGCGTGATGAAAGGGTGAAGCTGTGCATGGTTGACCTGCGCGACTTCGCAACTTGCGCCGCCGTTCAATGAGCAAGACGCGCTGGCGTGCTCGTGCCCACTGTCGTTGCAAGTGGCGCTTGTGCATTCAGCACCGGCCGTTTTGTCTCGGCGAGTTTCTCCAGCAAGACCGCGGCTTCGGTTGGCCCATCGTGACGTGCATACTCGGCTTGCAACTGCCGAGCCTTGTCGCGATACGACGCATTGCCCAACACCTGATTCACCGCAGCGCGAATCTGTTCTGGTGCAGGCGTGTTGGTCTTGAGGTTGATGCCGACGCCCGCATACGCCACGCGGTTGCCCACTTCGGGTTTGTCCTCGGTCGTGCCGCCGGCGATGACGGGCACGCCATTCGCCAGCGCGATCGTCACACCGCCATAGCCGCCATTGGTCACCATCAGGTCGACATGCGGCATGAGCTGGTTGAACGGGATGAACGATGCGACGCGTGCGTTGGCTGGAACTGGCCCGTTGAACGGCTTGCCGCCCGTTGTCGCGACCACCAGCACGTCTTCATTCGCCAGCGCTTGCAACGCAGGAATGATGAGTTCGTCAGCGTTGGTCGCCACGGTGCCCTGCGTCACCAGCACCACCGGCTTGGTGGCGCCGGTCACCTCGTGCCACCAGTCAGGCGGGTTGAACTCGCCCTTAAATTGCGGGATGAGCGCGCCAATGAAGTGCGCGCTCGGCGGCAGGTCGCTGCGCGGATACTCGATGGCTGGGATGGACGGCTGGAGATACAGCATCTCGGAGAACACCGGCGAGAACGGCTCCGGCTTCAGGCCAAACCTGGCGCGCTCTTCCTTCAGCGCCGCGTTCACATCCTTGAACACGACGTTGCTGGCCATAAACGACAGCGCCTTGTTCTTCAACTTGCCGATGGGCGAGTAATCCGGCAGCATGCCCAGGCCGAACGGCGGCACATCCTTGCTGGGCAGGCCGAGCACGCTGATGTTGAACACGGCGAACGCCTTGATCTCGCCCAGCTCATACAGAAAACGTGTGCCCGCAAACCCCGGGTCGCTCAGCACGACGTCAGGCGGCCATATCTTGAACATTGCGCGCAGGTCGGCCACCTGCTCTGGCGCGCGCCGGATGAAGATCTCGGTGAAGTCGAACTTGATCTGGTTGATCCCTTTGAGGGCCGCACGTCCGGGGAAGGCTTTGTCGTAATCGCTGTCGTCGTAATCATAGGCCTTAGTCATCGGGGCGAAGGTCGCGCCCGCCGCCTCGACCTTGGCCTTGAACTTCTTGCCGGTGTAGACGCGCACCTCGTGGCCGCGCTCCACCAGCGTGCGGACGATTTCGATGGCCGGGTTGACGTGGCCGGTGATGGGGTGTGTGCAGACTAAAAAGCGTGACATGCTGAGTTTGCTCCTTTGTGTTGATGACACCTATTCTCAGGAAGCAATTGCTCATTCACCAGCTCATTTTCTGACCAGTTGGTCGAGCGCGTAGTGTTCATGTGGTTACAGATGCCACGGGCCTGCCGACACTCGCCATCGGCACGGCGAATGCAATCATCGCGCTGCCCGCCAGCAAGGCCACTGCTGCAGCGACAAACACAATCTTGATGCCCAACACGCCCGCCACGACCAGCAAGAGACCAGCAAGCGCCACGCAACCCGCGACGAGCGGCGACTGACCCGAACGCCACAACCCAATCCCCAGCAGCGGCAGCCCAACCAGAAAGCCAAGCACATAGGGCAGCAGCACCAACAGGCCAAAGTTCGCATCGCTGCGCCATGTGCTGATGATGCTCGCCGCCTGGCCACTCAGCAGGCTGGTGACGAGCGCCACCGACAGGATTTGTTCGATGGCGATGGCAAAGTTGGCCAGCAGCGCAAAGCCGGTGAACAGCGCGTCATGTTAGAATCTGCGCCGTTCACTGAACATGGTGCCTATAGCTCAACGGCAGAGCGCCGCACTGTGGCTGCGGAGGTTGAGGGTTCGAAACCGTCTAGGCACCCACAAACACAAAACCCGGCTTCATGAAGCCGGGTTTTGTGTTTTCAGACCACGATGACAGTTGTTGCTTTCGCATCTCTGGGGGTGCGAATCTCCGTTGCCTCATACGGGGCAAACGGTTCCGTCCAGCGCCATAGCCAGCGCGCCACCTCGGCCGAGGTGTTTACGCAGCCATGACTGCGGCGGCGGCCAAAGTCGTTGTGCCAATACGCCCCGTGCGTGGCCACCGCGCTGACGGTGAAGTAGCTGGGAAACGGCACGCCGGGCAGGTCGTAGCGGTCACTGCCTTCGCCGCCAATCATGCGCGAGGACGGCCGCTTGCGGATGATGCGATGCGTGCCCTTCGGCGTTTGGAACGGGCCGTAGCCTGTGGCCGTGCGCGAGGTCAACACGGCCTTATCGCCTTCATAGGCCGTGAGCATCTGCTTCGTCACGTCCACTTCGAGATGCTTGTCGGCCACACCCTCCGACAGCGGCGTAAGCTCAGATGGGTCGAACCGGCGCAGGTTGCTGGCCGGAATAAACGGCCCGTTGGGGCTGAACACCACGCCGTCGGTCAGGCGATACCACCACTCGCCGTCAACACCGGTCACTGCCTCGGTCACGCGGTAGACGCTGGTGAAATACAGCCGGGCGACGCGGCCAGCCGCGGGGTCCGGCGCGCGGCGCGCATCGGCAAACGGCACGGTGATCTCACCCCAAAATGTGGCGGGGGCTTTGTCCGGCTCAGGCGTGTTCTTCACATCCTGCACCGGCTGCACCCACGACGAATATGTGTAGCCATCGGGCGTCTTGAACCAGATGTCGTTGTGCGCCATCACCGCATCGCCGGGCAATTGCTCAAGCAGGGTGAGCAGTTCATCGCGCTTGGCAGCGCGAACAAGCTCGGCACCGCGCTTTGGCTCGGCCCGAATCTGCACCTGCCAATCGGCCACGCGGCCCAGCGATGAGGGCGGGGCCTCCGGCTCGGCCTGCATATCCACACCTGCATCCGGCTCCGGTTCGGCGCCTTCGGCGAAGAGGTGGGTCAAGTTCGTCGTCGGCAACGCGGCCATCGCTGCGGCAGTGCTGCCGGCCAGCTTTAAGAGTTTTCGGCGGGAGATGAACATGTCAGAGAGCGATACTAATCATCTTGGCGGAATGAGTCAATAGCCGTCCAATACCGTTCACCCCCTGCTCGGGCAATATAGTTGCGAACACGCTCCGGCATATGGCCCGCTTGCTCAAACAGGGCAAACATCTGCGAGGGATAACAGGCGATAGCTGCGATGCGCGCCTTGACCTCCGCTTCGCTGAGCTGGACCAGATTAGGCACCAGCCCTTCGGTCACAGGCCCACTCTCAAACTCGGCGGCCTTGGCGGCATAGGGGAAGTCCTCGTAATAACGCAGGACGGCCTCCTCACCGGCTAATTCCTCGACTGCGCGCCGGACGACGACATGATCCACATGTCCACCGATAGCCAACGGGCAATAGATCTGCCGCGCCCAGCGCACGGGTTCACGCAAGGCTGCCTTTACCGCGGGGAAGTAATGTTGCCAGTCGTATTCGCGCACGTGCCCGCCGATGAAGTCGCGCGTGTAGAGCGGCCGGCCTTGGTCATCGTGGCGATACACCGCGTCCAACAAGCCGAGGTGCACCGGCTGCGCGCCCAGCGAGGCGCACGCCGACATGTCTTCCTCCCGGCGCCGGGCATACGGCTGTTCGCCCAGTTGCCATTCCCAATGCACATGTTGCGCTGCCTCGGACAAGGCTTGACCGGCCGGCGCATCAGCAGTGCACACCGTGGCAATGGTGACCGGCTGACCGCGCGCTGAAAGGCGAGAGACGAGTCCACCGCACGAGAGGGCGACGTCATCAAGATGCGGCGAGACGAAGAGGATCACAGGCGCAGCGAGTTGCTCACGAACGCACGACGACCAACGTGCCGAATGGCGCCCAGCGATACAGCTTGGCCATGTCCGGCGCGTTTAGGACGATGCATCCGTATGAACCCTGCGTTCCCACGCGCCAACGCACCGTGCGGCCGCTCTTGGTATAGGGCATGGCGTGGATGCCGTTCTCCAGATCGCCGGAGTCGTAGATGCCCATCCAATGCGGCATGCGCAATCCCCACAGGCCAGCCCAGGCTTCGGGCATCTTGGTCTTGATGCGGAACACGCCTGGCTTGGTGTCGCGGTTGGGGTTCTCCTCGGTCGGCAGGCCGGTGCTGACCAACGTCTCCATGAACAGTTGGTCGCCGTCATACGCCCACATGCGCTGTTGGCTCAGGCTGACGTAGATCACTTTGCCGTCGGTCGGCTGTGGGCTGATCGTCTTGGCGACAGCGGGCGAGACGGCATCTGGCTCGGCCAATGTGGGGATGGTGAGCACGGTGCCGGGGATGACGCGCTTGGTGCTGCGCAGCCCATTGGCCTTCACCAGTTGCTTGACGGTCACGCCAAACTTCTCGGCAATCTCGTCCAGCTTGTCGTTCTTCTCAAACACGTAGTTCAGGCCACCGCCTACGGGCGCAGTGCTAGTCTCAGCACTGGCAGGCATCACCTGCATCCCACATGCGCCCACAGCGATCAACAAACCGACCACAAGATGTGCAATCCGCTTCATGGTTGATTGTCTAATATCGAATGAACACCGGCGTGCCCAGCGACGCCCAGCGATACAGTTTAGCCGCGTCGGGTGTGTTGGCCACCACGCAGCCGAACGATGCAGGCACGCCGACCGGCCAGCGCACCAACGCCCCGCTCTTGCGCAATGGCATGGCATGAATGCCATTCTCGATCCGGCCGACATCGTAGATGCCCATCCAATACGGCATGCGCAGGCCCCACACGCTCGACCACGCCTCGGGGTATTTGCTCTGCACCTTGAAGTTGCCGGCCTTGGTGGCGCGGGCTTCTTCGCCGCTGCTGATGAGAAACGACAGGGCCACTTCGCCGTCTTCGTAGGCCCACAACTTCTGGTGGCGGATGCTGACGAAGATTTCCCGCCCCTCGCCTTTGATGACTTTGGCCCCGGGCAATGTGGCAGCGGGCGAGGCAGCATGCGCTTCAGACCGCGCGGCCAAGCCGGCAGCGCTCGCCAGCGCCAGCGCACTCAAGCCCAGAAATGCCCTCCGGTTCATAACGGAAACTCTAGCCCAATCCTATTAAATCCACAAGGTATCAACAGTTTGTTCACACGCCTCCTGCCAGGGAACCGATTCCGATGCACAGGTGTAAATTGATTAACGCATGCACATGCCGTTCGACCCGCAGGCGTGGGAGGCGCTGGTGCAGGAGCACCAGGAGGCGGTCTTTCGGCTCGCCTACCTCATGCTGGGTGATGCCGACGACGCGGCCGACGCAGCGCAGGAGACGTTTATCAACGCCTACAAGGCGCTGGATCGCTATGACCCATCCCGCCCGATCCGCCCGTGGCTGATGCGTATCTGCGCCAATCTAGCGCGCAACCGCCGACGTTCGCTCGGCCGCACCTTCGGCATGCTGCGCCGCGCGCTGGCCAACGAGCCTGAGCCAATGACGGTGCACGAGCGCAGCGCAAAGCGCATTGACGCGCAGGCGCTGTGGCAAGCCGTGCGCCGCTTGAACGCGCACGACCAAGAAGTGATTTATCTGCGCTACTTCCTCGACATGCCTGAGTTGGAGATGGCCGCTGCGTTGAACGTGGCCCAGGGCACCGTCAAGAGCCGGCTCAGCCGTGCGCTGGGCCGCTTGCGCGAGGTGGTACAGCGTGAGTTTCCAGGATTGGAGAGTGGAGAATAGAGATTGCAGATTGCAGATTGCAGATTGCAGATTGCAGATTGCAGATTGCAGATTGCAGATGAAAGATGAAAGATGAAAGATGACTCAATAGGCCGACGCTTGAGCGAGATCGCCGGCGCGTTCCCCTATCCCACCACACCCAACCTTGCGCAGCGTCTGCGCGCCGAACGGATGGCGGCAGCCATCGCGTCGCAGCGGCGCGCGACGGTGACGCGCCGCGTCGCGTTCGCCATGCTTGTGTTGATCGGGCTGTGCGCGGCGCTGCTGATCGTGCCGCCTGCCCGCGCCGCTATCCTCAGTTTCTTACGCATCGGCGCGGTGCAGATCAATTTGGTTGAGCCGACGCCGACGCCGACACCGACACCGACGCCAACGTCAACACCCATCCCGACACGAACGACACCCGCAACACCCGCGACACCTCTCCCCACCCCTCGCCCACTCAGTTCCGTCCTCGACCTCGGCGGCGAGACCACGCCTGCCCAGGCGCGGGACGCTGTTCGCTTCCCCATCAAGCTGCCGGCCTATCCGCCCGACCTCGGCCAGCCCGATGCGGCCTTCCTGCAAGACTTGGGCGACCAGGCCGTGATGCTGGTGTGGCTGGATCCGGCGCAACCGCGCCGCGTGCGGCTGGCGCTGAACATCCTGGGGTCGAATGCCTATGTGGAGAAGATGCAGCCGCGTGTGGTCACTACGACGCTGGTCGGCAACCAGCCAGCCGCTTGGGCAATAGGCGAATACCTGCTTCGCGCGCGCGATGGCGACCTGGTCCCGCGACGCCTGATCACCGGCAATGTGTTGATCTGGGCCGAAGACGGCGTCACCTATCGCCTGGAAACCGACCTGCCGATGGAAGAAGCGGTGAAGATCGCGGAATCGTTGCGCCCGTAATCTGTAGAGACGCGCCGCGGCGCGTCTCTACAATAACCACAACTCAAAAGCAGTGTAAGGATCGGGAACCTCACACGCCGCAGCGGTGTAAATGTGGCAGGAGGTCTCACATGATCCGAAAACTTGCCGCCACGCTCACGTTCTGCGCACTGGTCGCCGGCTCGCTGCCCGTGCACGCCGGCGGCTGGGGCGTCGTCACGCTGGACGAACTACCGGCCCAGGTCACGGTCAACAAACCTGTGACGCTCGGCTTCACGCTGCGGCAGCACGGCCAGCATCTGCTCGGCGACCAACCCGGCGTTGTCATCTTCGAGCGCGCTGGGGAGAAGGTGCTGCAATTCAAAACCCGCTCGACTAAAGCAGAGGGCCATTACACCGCGACGGTGAAGCTGCCCACAGCCGGCGTGTGGCAGTGGCGCGTTGAGCTCTTCGGCGAGCACGCGATGCCCACGCTGACAGTCTCGCCCGATGTGACAAAGCATCAGACGCCACGATCACCTGTGGCGCTTGGCAAGGATCTCTTCATTGCCAAGGGCTGCGCTGCGTGCCACGGCCATCGAGCCGTCGCAGGCAGCGGCGAATTCAGCAACGCTTACGGCGCGGGCGGCGCGCCCAACCTGACCACGCCGAAATTCGACGAGGCCTACCTACGCGTCTGGCTAAAAGACCCGAAAGCAATAAAGCCACAAACAGACATGCCTGATCTCAGCCTGAAACAGAGCGAGATTGAGGCCTTAATAGCATTCCTGGCAATCCAACGGCCAGCGACGTGCCCAGTGACGCAGGGTCGCGCGCTGCTGTCTAGCGAGTCCGCGCCGATCCGTTCGTTTGTCGCCAGGGGCCATGTCTTGAGCGGCATTGTCCGCTCCGGCAAAGATTGCGCGCCCATTGCCGGCGCGCGGATCACCTTCCTACTTACCAACCCACAGGGCGTCTACGACGACGCACACAGTGGCACGATCATCACTGGCCCAGACGGCGCCTATCGCTTCGAGAGCAACTTCCCCGGACAATATGAAGGCACTCCACCGCACATCCACCTGTTGATCACTGCACCCGGCCACAAAGCCATCGAGACCGAGTATTTGCCGAAGAAAGGCCAGATCAGTGGCAGTTTCGATGTGACGTTGGCTGCGGAGAAATGACGGCCGAACGCCGCGGCGTGTGTCATCGGATATAAAACGGATAAGCGGATGGGGACATGCCCATCCGCTTATCTGTTCAAACATCCGTTGACACCATCGTCACGCTTCTTCAAACAGTTTCTCCCCGCGCGCCAGGCGTTGGGCAATGTTGAAGGTCTGGCCTTGGGCGCGCATGGTCGGCGCGTGCGCGGCCAAATAGCGCGCCGAGGCGATCAAGACGTGCGTCGCCTCGGGCGTGCTGCGCAGCAGTTCGTGTTGCGCCGCCGCCGCCTCGACGCACTGAATAGTATGGAAGTTGCGATCCTCGCGCAGCAACAGCTTGCCCAACATGGCGATGACCTCGTCGGCGCTCGCGCCGCTGTAGAGCAATTGCGCCATGGCGTTGCCTGCTTCGTCCACCTGTTGTTGCCGATCCAGCAACGCTGGCAGATCGCTGAGCGCGCCGTGCACCTTGCCGTTTGGCGTCGGCAGTCTGGCCGCCGGCACGTTGAGGAAGCGATCGAGGTAGATGCTCATGGCCGCGTCGAAGATGCCACGCGTCAATGCCGGGCGTCCTTCGACGCCGCGTCCGTTGCTGTGCAACGGAGCGCTCTGCTCAGGATGCCCTTTTGTAAGACGCCGCAAGCCCTGATGCACCGCATTGGCGAAGGTGAAGGTGTGCAGCGCGGTGTCCCAGTCGCCGAATTCGTTGCTGGTATGAAATCGCGCGATGCGCAACGCAGCAGCATAGGCCACGACGCCGGCCAGATCCACATCGCTCACGCCATCGCGTAACGCAGCCAGCAGCGCGTCTACGCTAGCCTGCGGATCATCGGCCAACAGCGTCGGCACGAGGTCATCTCGTAGAGACGCGCCGTGGCGCGTCTCGACTGCCATGTCGTCCAACTCTTCAAACGCGTGTTCAAGAATCGCAATCAGATCAATCGGGTTGCGCCACGCGTTCGACTCCTCCATGCGGCTGGCGTTGGCATAGTTGGCCACCAGGCTGGTCAGCACCAGCTCGGCGTTTTCCGGCGTCCACCCAACGTGGTCGAGCGCTTCGAGCGCCTTGTTGGTGAAGTCGAGCGGGTGGCCAACGTCAATGTAGCGGTGATCGGTCGCAGCTGCGAACAGCATCGCGGCCAATTGCTGCGGCGTCGCCCCGGCGCGCACAGCCGAGACCACGCATCGCTCCGCGCCCTCGCTGTCGCGCACTTCGATGAACTGGCGGAACCAGCGCTTCAGCGTTGCCACATCCGTTGACGCATTCGGCAGTGGCTGCACAGTGAAGCGCGGGGCCATGCCATCGGTATCGTTGGCGACGGCGCTCAGGCCGTGATACAGCGCGCGGGCGCGGTCCTCCGGCGCGAGGCGCGGCAACAGATTCATCATGCAGGTGTGCATCGTCAGCCCCTGGCCCCAGCCGCGCTGCCGGTAACGCGCGCCGAAGTCGAGGCCGAGGCGAAACGGCATGAGCGCCGCGTTTTCGCCCTCACCCCCCACCCCTCTCCCGCTGGGAGAGGGGAGTAGCCCAATCACCGATTTCGCCAGCACCAGCGGCAGGTTGCGTTCGAGGCCGTCGCGCAGGCGTTGCGTCAGGTGCGCCGTTGCATCGCCGTGCGAGGACACATCCACCCACACCTCGCCGTCGCGGATTTCGACGGGGAAGGCGCGCACATCGTCGGCCCACAGGTCGAACGCGCCGCCGCTGGCCAGATCGAAGCGGGCGTGATGCCAGTGGCAGGTCAGGATGCCGTCCTTCACGCTGCCTTGGTGCAAGGGGAAGCCCATGTGCGGGCAGCGGTTGTCCACGGCGTAGACGCGGTCGCCATAGGCGAACAGCGCCAGCGTATGGCCCTCGACCGTGGTGGTCACGCAGCCGCTGGCGTTCAGGTCAGACAGTTTGGCCGCAAACACATGTGCGTTGGTCATGATCGTTTCCTCCCGTCGTCGTCAACGTCGACCTCGACCTCGACGTTGACGACACACTCATTGCAATAGTAAGTGCAAATCGCCGAACTCATGCCACAAGTAGCGCTCGCGCAGCGCCTCGGCGTAGGTCAGTCGCAAATGTTCGCGCCCGGCGATGGCGTCGAGCATCATCAAGTGCGAGGCGCGCGGCTCATGCAATCCCGTGAGTAAGCCACCCCCTGCCCCTAAAGGGGAGATTAGTCCGCGCTCCGGCGTGACCACCAGCTTCGTCCAACCTTCGCCGGGGTGAACGAGGCCGTGCGCATCACTGACCGTCTCCAACGCCCGCACGGCCGTCGTGCCCACGGCGATGACGCGGCGACCACCCGCCCGCGCCGCGTTCACCAGATCGGCCGTCGCTTCGGGCACGCGATACCACTCCTCGTATGGCGGCTCGTGCGACTCTTGCGAGGCCACGCCGGTGTGCAACACCAGCGGCGCGAACTGCACACCCTGCGCCACCAGTCGCACGATCAGTTCGGGCGTGAATGCGCGCCCGGCCGAGGGCATCTCGGCGCTGCCTGCGTCGATGGCGTAGGTCGTCTGGTAATAGCTCAGTGGCCATTGCTCGCGCACATAGCCGTAGCGAATGGGGAAGCCATACTGCGCGAGATAGTCGTGCACGGGCAGCGGCAGATGAAGCTCGGCCACCCATAGCCGGACGGGCTGTGGGTCGAATCGTTGACGATCATGCGCGTACGGCGCGAGCAACTTGACGCTGCCGCAACCACTCAGGGGGATCATCTCGCCGGCCAGCGCGCCAAAGAACGGCTGCGTGCCCTTGTTACTGACGCCCGTCTTGCGCAGCTCCACCAGCCACAGATCGGGCGGCAGGTGCGTCGAGAGATGCAATTCAATGGCCGAGCCGTCCTCGCGTGTCGCGTCCAGCGCGGCGGGCAACGTGCCGCTGGTGTTGATCACCAGCACGTCGCCAGCGCGCAGGTGCTCGCCGATGCGGTTGAAGCGCGTGTGCGAGATTTCATTTGTGTCGCGATGCGAGACCATCAGCCGCACCGCATCGCGCCGCAAGCCGCGCGCCTCGGCCGGCTCGGTCGCCTCCAACTCAGCCGGCAACTCGAAGTCAAGCGGCAGGTCGTTATTCCCGCGAAAGCTGGAATCCGGCGCAGGCTCAAGCTTGGATTCCCGCCTCCGCGGGAATGACCGGCCTGGATCATCCCGCTCAACCATAGTTGTGTCGTTCAACAAAACAGAACGGTTCATGCAACCTCCGGCTCCAATTCCACTCCTCGTTCCTGGAACACTGTGACTTGCAGGCCGTCCGGCGTGCGCAGGCGCTGGTTGAAGTGGCCCCACGGCGTGTGCACGAGCGGACCAACGGCGTGCGCGCCGTGTAATTGCATGGCGGCAGACGCGGCCTGCGTGTCGGCCACGTTGACGGCCAGCCGCACACCTGCGCCAATCCCATCACCCAACTTACCCGTCTCGGTTCGTTCGGTAAACGCCGCGTCGGCTTGATCGAGCAACTCAATCGTCGCCCGGCCTGCGCTCAGCACCACACCCTTGCCATCGGGCCGATCCCATGCGTCACGGACTAGCAAGCCCAAACCATCTTGATATAGCTTGCGGGCCGCCTCGAAGTCGCGCACCGTCAATACCACGCGCGTCTCATTTACGCCGCGCTGCGGTTGACCGACTTCGCGCGCCTTGTAACGACCACTTTTGTAATCACCCTCAAGCAATTCGATCAGGCCGGGCACGCTGGCTTCGGGCAGAGGCCGGTCGCTGATGTCCTCGCCGGGGAAAGCGTCTTGATGCATCTGCGTGCGCATGTCGCCGGGGTCGGCCCAATACACGCGCCACGCCGGATTCTCGGCGGCGAGGATGGCCGAGAGCTGTTCGAGCGCGGCCTTGGTGCTGCCATAGCCGCCCCAACCCGCATACGGTTCGACGCCGGCGTCGCTGGTGATGTTGATGATGCGCGCATTCGGCTTGAGCTGATCGCGCACGGCTTGCAGCACACCCAGCGGCGCGATCACGTTTGCGAGCAGCACGTCGGCCAATACATCCAGCGGGTAGTCGAGCAGCGCTGGCTGCGGGCTGGGGCCGAGCGCGCCGGCGTTATTGACAACAGCGTTCAACCCGCCCGCCGCCCGCGCGGCGACGGACAGCGCGCGGCGGTGCGCCGCATCCGTCACGTCGCCGGCGATGGCGGTGACGCTGGTGTGCTGAGCCAATTCGCGCCGCGCTGCCTCAAGCGCCCGCGCATCGCGCGCGTCAATGATGAGTTGCCACCTGCGCGCAGACAAGCCTTTGGCTAAAGCAAGCCCCAGGCCGCGCGACGCGCCAGTGATGAGTGCCGTTCGTTCAGTGTTCATCTTTCCTCCAACCCATTAGGGTTCATGGGGAAGGGTAACGATGTATTGAACGCGCCGCGACGCACCTGCGTTCAGTGCTCGGCCTGAACCAAAGGACAGGCATTGACATAGCCCTCACAGGGCTTGGAGCCCTGTGAGGGCTGCACACACCATTACAATCGCCGCGATGATCCAAGACCCCGTCCTGCTGAACGATTGGCATCCCGTCGCCGCGTTGAGTCAACTCGAAGACCAGCCTGTGCTCGGCGCAAGGCTGCTGGGCGAGGACATCGTGCTATGGCGTTGCGGTGACGACGTGCTGGCGTGGCAGGACTTGTGCGTCCATCGCGGCACGCGCCTCTCGCTCGGCAAGACCGATGGGGCAACGCTGGCCTGCCCGTATCACGGTTGGACGTATGGCCCCGACGGCAAGTGCGTGCACATCCCGGCGCACCCTGGGCAAACGCCGCCGGAGAAGGCCAAGGTCAAAACGTATCGCGCACAAGTGAAATACGGCCTGGTGTGGGCGTCGCTCGGCCAACCGAAGAACGATGTGCCGTGCTTCGCGGAGTGGGACGACGCGTCGTATCGCAAGGTGTTGTGTGGGCCGTATCGCTTGAACGCCAGCGGCCCGCGCATCGTCGAGAACTTCCTCGACGTCGGGCATTTCCCGTTCGTGCACGCCGGCATCCTGGGCGATGCCGCCCACCCGGAGATCATGGACTACGAGGCGGAGATCACGCCCGACGGCGTGCTGGCCCAGGGCGTGCGGGTGTATCAGCCCGACCCGTATGGCACCGGCGTGGGCGACTACGTGACCTACGTGTATCGCGCCCTGCGCCCGCTCACGGCGTATCTGCTCAAGCAGTCCACGCAGACGCTGGCGATCCAACTGATGGTCACGCCGCACGATCTGGTGGACAGCACGGCTTGGATGGTGATGGCGATGAACTACGGCGACGACGTGCCGGAAGCAGAATTCATCGCGTTTCAAGATCGCATCTTCGGCCAGGACGCGCCCATCCTGAAATCTCAGCGGCCGGAGCTGTTGCCACTGGACTTGCAGGCGGAGCTGCACCTCAAGAGCGACCGGGCAGCGATTGCGTATCGCAAATGGCTCGGACAACTCGGCCTGACGATTGGTGCAGCATGAGTCATCAGGAGTCGGACTCCTTGGAGGAGTCCGACTCCTGACATTTGACATGGACTGGGTGCAATTCCTCAATGGCTATGACGCGTGGCCGCCGCTGCAATCGCGTTTGCAGATCGTGCGTGAGCAACTGACCGATGCGCTGTCAGGATGCTCGCCTGGTTCCATTCGGCTGATCAGCCTGTGTGCCGGCGATGGCCGCGATGTGATCGGCACGATGCCCGATCATCCGCGCCGCGACGACACGACGGCAACGCTGATTGAGAACAACGCCGAACTCGTCGCGCGCGGCCAAGCAGCTATCGCGCACCTTGGCCTATCGGCGCACATCCGATTTGTTTGCGCGGACGCCACGCTATCGGACACCTATGTGACGATTGTGCCGGCAGAGGTCGTGGTGTTGGCTGGCGTCCTCGGCAATGTGCAGCCGGCGGCCGAGCCGCAGTTGATTGACGGCCTGCGCGGTTTGTGCAGCCCAGGCGGCTCGGTCATCTGGACGCGCGGCGTGGGCAACGCCGACGGCCAACAGGCGGCCGAACGCATCCGCCGCTATCTGGCCGCTGCGGGCTTTCGTGAACGCGTTCTGACGAATACGAAGCCGCACAGCTTTGTCGTCGGCACACATGTCTTTGAGGGCACACCACGCCTGTTGACAGCTGCGACAAAGCTATTCGAGTTCACGGACTACGATCAAATGACCAGTTCATGATGTCAAGCCTTGCCATCCAACAAATCGAAGACTTCGCACAGCCGTTCATGGTGGCCGAGGTCGGCCACGACTTCAAGCACGTGGATCGCGTGCGCAATTGGGCATTACTGATCGCGCGACAAGAAGGATACGCCGACCTCAATGCGGTTCAAGCCGCGGCCCTGCTGCATGACATCGGCTTGCGCGATGGCGGGCGACGTAGCCACGCCGAAGTCGGTGCAGACTTAGCCACGGCATTTCTAAAGGGGCAAGGCGCGTTCAGCGATGCACAAATCGCGGAGATTGACTTCGCCATCCGCTTTCACAGCTCTTTGAATGGCAACAGCCCGTTACTCCACATTTTGCAAGATGCCGACATGCTGGAAATGTTCGGCGCAGTTGGCATCATGCGCGCCTGCATGTCGAAGGCCGATTGGGCCGAATACGACCCGGCAAACGTTAAAGGCGAGACGTGGGGGCTAACCGCCGACGACTTCACAGCGCGCTTTCGAAGTGGTCAAGGTGTGGGTAAAACGGTCATTGACCAAATCAACTTTCAGATCAGTTGCTGGGATAACCTGCACACACAAACAGCCAAACGAATCGCCAAGCCGATGGTGGATTGCATGAAATCGTTCGTCGTTACGCTTGAGTCTGAGATTCGCGTCCCATTTTTGTAGGGGGCATAGGAGCGGCATGCGCATCTATCAACACCAGCAAATAGCCCGCTGCTATGCCCCTACACCTTGATTGCCTTGATAAACAAAACTATCGTTGTATCTGCCCTGCTGACTGCGACCCTGGCTACAGCCATCCGGGTCCACGCCGCGCCGCCACAACAAGACGGCGTCGCCTTCAGCCCAGCACCGTGTGAAGACTTTGCCTTCGGCGGCTCGATTCCGATTGAATTCGACGAAGACACCGAGTGCGGCTGGCTGACCGTGCCGGCGCAGCACGCCGACCCGTTCGGGCCGAAGATCGAGCTGGGCGTGGTGGTGCTGAGGGCGACCGGCGCGAACCCACGGCCCGACCCGCTGGTGATGGCGCAGGGCGGCCCCGGCGGCAGCACGATTGACAGCTACGCCAGCGAGATGAAGGACAGCGCCATCCGCAACGACCGCGACATCGTGCTGTTCGACCAGCGCGGCACGCGCCACACCCAACCGCAATTGCCGTGCAACGAATTGGATGACCTGACGGTAGACACCATCGAGCAGCAACTCGCGCCGGAAGAGAGCAGCCGGTTGTCGCTCGAAGCCGTCGCGAGGTGCCGCGAACGGTTGATCCAAGAGGGCGTGAACCTGTCGGCCTTCGACAGCGTAGAGAACGCGGCCGACGTGGCCGCGCTGGCGCAGGCGCTGGGCTATGACCAGATCAACCTGTATGGTGTGAGCTACGGCACGCTGCTGGCGCAGCATGTGATGCGCGATCACGCCGATGTGCTGCGCAGCGTCATCCTGGATGCGGTCGCGCCGGCACAAGGCAGCTTCATCCCCGAAAGCGGCCGGTCGGAAGACCGCGCGCTGACTGAACTGTTCAACGCCTGCAAGGCGGATGCTGCGTGCAACGCGGCTTACCCTGAACTCGAGCGCAAGTTCTACGAGACGGTCGCGCGGTTGCAGGCGCAGCCGGCGCGCGTGCCCGTGTGGGATTTGGAGACTGGCCGGCGCTACAACGCGTCGTTCGATGGCGAGGCGTTGCAGTCCATCGTGTTCCAAGCACTGTATGCCACCGACATGTTGCCGTTCCTGCCCTACGTGATGAGCCGCGCTCATGCCGGCGACTACGCACCGGTCGGCAACTTGGCCAGCCTGTTCGCGTTCGACCGCTCGGTCAACAGCGGCATGTATTTCTCGGTCATGTGCGCCGAGGACGGCAGCCTGGGCGAATTGAGCGGCGACGATAGCGGCATCCGGCCGCAGGTCGCCGAGCGCAACCAGCGCGACTTGGCCGACTTCAATGCGCTGTGCAAGCTGTGGGACGTGGACGCGCTGCCGGATGCGGTGAATGCGCCGGTGCAGAGCGATGTGCCGACACTGCTCTTAAGCGGCCAATTTGACCCGATCACACCGGCCGGCAACAGCGAACGCGTGGCCGAGGCGCTGAACAATGACTTCGCGTTCGTCTTCCCCAACACCGGCCACGGCGCGTTCCGCAGCGAGGCTTGCGCCAACAGCATCGTCGCGGCATTCCTCGACGACCCGACCGTCGCGCCGGACGCCAGTTGTATTGCCCGGCTCAAGCCGCCCGCGTTCGCCGGGACAGGGGACATTGTGCCCATGCCGGCGTTGATGCGTTTGACCTCGCTCACACAACAGGGCCGCATCGAGTTGGCGCTGTTCGGCTTCGGCCTGCTCACGCTGCTCAGCGCGTTCATGCTGATCCCGCTGGCGTGGCTGGCCCGGCTGGTCATGAACCGCAACACGGCCCAGTTGCCGTTGCTGGCCAAGCTCAACCCGTGGGCCGCCTTGGCAACCGGCGCGGTGCTCTTCACCTTTGCCGTTTCGCTCGGAGACCGGGCAATTCAATTGGCCATCAACAACAACTTCATCTTCCTGTTCGGCCTGCCGGCCAGCAGCGCGACGCTGTTTTGGCTGCCGTTGCTCGCCGTGGCGTTGACGGCGCTGATGATCGCTGGCGTCATTGCCGGTTGGCGCAAATGGGGCTGGCTGCGGCGGTTGTATCGCGCGTTGCTGACCGTCGCCGCCGTCGCCTGCATTGGCGTGTTAATCTCGTGGGGAGCAGTGCTCATGCCGCTGATTCGATGACACAACATCGCCAAAATTCGCCCGCAACATGCGGATAGAAACGACGGTGATGCCGCACTACCATCGCCTGCATCATGAACACTAAAAGCGCCCCAAAGGGACGTTCCGCTTTCAGCATGCATCTAAACGAAGACGTCTACTGGCAGGCCTGCCTGGACAAGGACGCGGCCTATGACGGCGCATTCGTGCTCGCGGTGCGCACCACGGGCATCTATTGCCGGCCGTCGTGCCCGGCGCGCAAGCCCAAGCGCGAGAACGTGCAGTTCTTCGCTTTGCCGGAGCTGGCGCGGCAAGCCGGCTTTCGCGCGTGCAAGCGCTGCCAGCCCGACGCGGTCGAGCGCCACGACCCACAGCTCGACCTGGTGCGCGAAATCTGCCGCCACATTGACGCGCATTTGAGCGAGGCCATCACGTTGAACGCGCTGGGCGAGCGCTTTCACGTCAGCCCATCGCACTTGCAGCGCGTGTTCAAGGACTATGTCGGCGTTTCGCCGCAGGACTACACCGAGGCGACGCGTATGGATCAACTCAAGCGCGCGCTGCGCGACGGCGCGGCCATTAGCGACGCAACCTATGAAGTCGGCTTTGGCAGCAGCAGCCGGGTGTATGAGAAGGCCGCGCCGCAGTTGGGCATGACCCCACGCCGCTATCAGCAGGGCGGCGGCGGCGCACGCATCCGCTACACGGTCGTGCCGTGCGCGTTGGGCCAGGTGCTGGTGGCCGCGACGGACAAAGGTGTGTGCGCGGTCAAGCTGGGCAGCGACGCGGCCGAGCTGGAGCGCTTGTTGTTCAGCGAGTTCAGCGCGGCCGAGGTGGCGCGCGACGACGCGGCGCACCGCGAGTGGGTGCAAGCCATCGTCGAGTTTGTGGCCGGACGTGCGCCGCACCTCGACCTGCCGCTGGATGTGCGCGCGACGGCTTTTCAGAAGCAAGTCTGGAACGCGCTACAGCAAATCCCGTATGGCGAGACGCGCAGCTATGCCGAGGTAGCCGCAGCCATCGGCCAGCCGGCGGCAGTGCGCGCGGTGGCCCAGGCCTGCGGCGCCAACCCGACCGCGTTGGTGGTGCCGTGCCATCGCGTGGTGCGCAGCGATGGCTCGCTGGGCGGCTATCACTGGGGCGTGGAGCGCAAACAGGCGCTGTTGAAGCAGGAGGCCAAAGGCGCGAAGAATTCTCGTCCTCAACAAGAGGCGATATTTGGCGCGTAGAGACGCGTCCTTCGACACGCTCAGGAGGCGCGTCTCTACATCTCTGACCGAGGACGCGCTGGCAAAGGCAGCTCGAAGCCTTGCGCGCAAGGAACCGCGCTTCCGGCACGTGCTCACGCAGCACGGACTGCCGCCGCTGTGGGCGCGCGCGCCGGGCTTTGCCACGCTGCTGCACATCATCCTGGAGCAGCAGGTGTCGCTGGCCTCAGCGCTGGCGGCGTTCAACAAGCTGCAAGCAACACTCGGCGTGGTTACGCCCGAAGGCTTTCTTACCCTCGACGACGCGCAGCTCAAAGCCATTGGCTTCAGCCGCCAGAAGACACGCTATGGCCGCGCATTGGCCCAAGCCATGATTGACAACACGCTTGATCTTGATGGGCTGGGCGCGATGGATGACGAGGATGTGCGCGACGCGCTCGTGCAACTGCCCGGCATCGGCGGCTGGACCGTGGATGTGTATCTGCTGATGGTGCTGCGCCGGGCCGATGCATTTCCGAAGGGCGATCTGGCGTTGCTGATCGCGGCGCAGCGGTTGTTTGATCTGCCTTCGCGGCCTACACCGGACGAGATCGAGGCGATGGCCGAGGCATGGCGGCCTTATCGCTCGGTCGCCGCGCGCATCTTGTGGCACTTCTATTTGAGCGAACGGCGCATGCAGTAGAGCAGTAGAGTAGAGACGCGCCGCGGCGCGTCTCTACAAATCAACCCACCCGCGCTGCGCGGCCAGCCGCACGGCCTCGGTGCGGTTGGCCGCGCCGAGCTTGCCCATAATCGCGCCGACGTGGAACTTGACCGTGCGCTCGGTGATACTGAGCGCGGCCGCGATTTCCTTGTTGGTCTTGCCCTCGGCCACCAGCCTCAGCACCTCACCCTCACGCGTTGTCAGCGATTCGACAGGCTCAGCTTGTTCGCGCAGGTGTTGTAGCAATCGCGTTTGCACCGCCGGCTGCAACAGTGATTCGCCACGCGCGACGGCGCGGATGGCCTTGAACAGGTCGTGCCGCGGCGCACCCTTGAGCAGATAACCCAGCGCGCCAGCCTGAATCGCGCCGACGATGCGCTCGTCGGTGTCGAAGGCAGTGAAGACGAGGACGCGCGCTTGCGGCCAGACCGTGCGCAAATCGCGCAATGCCTGAGCACCATCCACCTCAGGCATCTCCAAATCGAGCAGTATCACATCCGGCCGGAGCGCCAGGGCGCGCTCGACCATCTCGCGGCCGTTCGACGCCTCGGCCACGATCTGGAAATCGGCTTGCGTGCCCAGCACTGCGGCGAGGCCATCGCGCACCACGGGATGGTCATCACACACCAGGATGCTGATCATGTGAGCGGAACCGTAACGCTCACCCGCGCCCCTTTGCCGATGTCGCTCTGCACGTCCAGCGCGCCGCCGGCCAACTTGGCGCGTTCGCTAAGCCCGGTCAGCCCGTAGCGATCCGGCGCTGGTTGCGCCGGGTCGAAGCCCACGCCATCGTCCTCGACCGACATCTCGACGTGATCGGGTGTCATCGCCACGCGCAGGGTGACGTGTTGGGCGTGCGCATGCTGCGCCACGTTGGCCAATGCCTCCTGCGCGATGCGATACAGCGTCACCTCGATGCGTGCCGGCAATGGCCGATGCGTGCCCGTGCCTTCGAAGTGCGTCTTGACCTTCGCGCGCGCCTCAAAGTCTTTGAGCAAGGCGATCAACGCTTCGCACAAGGTGCGGCCCTCCAGCGGCACGGCGCGCAGGTCCAGCACCGAGCGGCGGGCCTCGTCCAAATTGGCCCGGGTGAGCTTGAGGGCCTGTTGCACCGCAGCTTGCGCGCGCGACGCCGCATCCCCTTCGAGCAAGGCGTCGGCCGTTTCCAACTGCATGGTGATCGCGGCCAGACCTTGCGCCAACGTGTCGTGAATCTCACGGGCCAGCCGATTGCGCTCTTCCAGTGCGCCCAGCTCGGCGCTGCGCTCGAACAGATGCGCCCGTTCGACGGCAATGCCGACCATGTCGCCGATGGTGTGCAAGAGGCGCAGGTCGTCGTCGCTCAGGTCGCGCCAGTCGGCGCTGGCCACATTGAGCACACCCAGCTTGCGGCGCATGCCCTCGCCTTCGGCCTCTTGGGCGTAGAGCGGGATGGTGGCGTGATAGCGCAGGCCATCGGCCAAGCTGACGATGTGTTTGAGCCGCGAGCAGGTGATGATCTCGGCGTTGGCTGAGGCGTCCATCCTGCCCGCAAGGAACAAATACAAGCAATCGCAATCGCCCTCCATGCGGTCCGGCTCATCCCAGAACACGTCGGGCAGATTCTGCGTCGCAGCCAGATATGTGTTGCCATCGTCACGGGTGAGGAACACCCAGCCGGTTTCGAGGCCGAACAGGTCGGCCACCTGCGACAGGGTGACCTGCAACGCTTGCTGCAAATCCACCTGGCGATTGAGCGCATCGGCGATAGCGTTGAGGATGGACAGTTCGCGGTTGCGCCGTTCGAGTTCGCTTGCGGGCGGTGGCGCGGTCATGCGGCAATGATACGACTCCGTCTAGTCATCACCATACTGCCACTGAGACAAGTCATTCACTGGCCGAGGCAATCGTGCGTGTAGCCATTTTCTGCAATCGCTCGGTCTAAAGACATTTACTCTGCTTTCTATCACCCAAGACAAATAGTCTTCTGGCCCTCCATTCATATAGGGTGGCGGCGAAACGGGCATGAACACGGTCGGAAGACGCTCTTCAAGTGAGATGTAATTTAATACATGACCCAGCTCTTGAACCACATGCCAAGCCAAGTGATGTGTAATGTCGATCCCAAACTTCAACCACCAGCAACCATCATCCAGCGTGCCAAAGGTCACACCCGGCTGAACGGACGGCACTTGGTGGAAATAGCGAATGAGCGATGTGAAATCTCTCTTGTTCCACAACTGCCTTGACGTGGTTGATCGTGTTTTGGGCTTCATGCTTTGATCCAATGAGTTAGTGAGCGGGGCAATTCCCTCTCCAGCACGCGCATGCGATGGTCGAACTGCTCACCGGCGTAGGCGATGAACTCACTTGGGTCGAGGCCAAACGGCACATCGTCGCCGTAGGGCGCAAAGGTCTCGCTCACGATCTCGAACACCAACGGCAGCAGCACATTCAGGCGCGCCTGCGCCACATCCCACAACGCCGCATCGGCCACGAACAGGCGCTGCAACGCATACAGGCCGTAGGCGATGTGGCGCGCCTCGTCGCGCTGCACCAGCTCCACACCGCGCACTGTGCCGGGCATGATGCCGTTGTCCTTCAGCGCGCGCACATAGCCTTGGTAGCCAGTCTCGGCCAGCACGCCCTCGATGATGACGTGATAGGTGACGAATGCCTCGACCTGCGCTTCGGGCGAGGCGTCGGTGAGCAAGAGATTGAGAGCGGAGGGGAGTTCTGTGTAGAAGAGTGTGGCGTAGGCGTCAGATGCCCCCGCCCCCAGCACCTCCCCAAAGGGGAGGGGAGATAGGGCATCGAACCAGCGGTCGAACCACTCGACGTGTTTGCTTTCCTCGAACAGTTGCGCGGTAAGGAACATCTCTTCTTCCATCAGGTTGCCTTCGCGGCGGATGGCGGTGAGCAGCGGCGCGAGGTCGTGCGTCACGGCTTCTTCGCCGCCCAGAAATTGCGACGACAGGCGCAGGAGGATGTCGCGCTCGCGGTCGCTCAGGCGTGCCCAGTCGCGCTGATCTTGCGTCAGGTCAATCTCGCATGGGTCCCACAGCAGGCTTTTGGCCTTGTGATACAGGTGCAGCGGCAAGAGCGTTTGATTGAGCATGCCCGGATTGTAGAAAGCGCAAGCCAATGCGCAATGCGCCAATCGGTGTAGAGTCGCGCCTCAGCATGCAACACGTCGCTTCCACATCAAGGCCCATCTCACCCGCACTCATCGTTGCCGTATTTGGCATTTGGGTGGTGTGGGGTTCGATGTTCTTCTTCACCCGCACAGCGCTGAAGGAATGGCCGCCCTACTGGCTGGCCGGCGCGCGCTTCGTCACTGCAGGCACGCTGTCGTTTTTGTTTCTGCGCATGCGTGGCGCAGTCATGCCTTCGCGCTTGCAGTGGCGCAACGCCGGCATCGTCGGCTTCTTTTTGCTGGTGCTCGGCACGGGCAGCACAGTGTTCTCGCAGCAATGGAACACATCCGGCATCGCATCGGCGTTGGCAGCCACCGCCACCATCTGGATCGCGCTGTTGAGCGGATTACTACTCGGCACGTGGCCGCAGCGCATCGAGTGGATTGGCATCGCTGTCGGCATCGCCGGCGTCGTTTTGCTGAACGCAGGTGCGATGACCAGCGGCAACGTAATCGGCATCGCCATCGGCCTGTTTGGCACGCTTGGTTGGAGCGTGGGCACGGTGCTAAGCCTGAAGTTGCCGCTGCCGACAGGCTGGATGCGCACGACAGCGCAGATGCTGATCGGCGGCGTGGTGCTGTTGCTGATCAGCCTGCTGCGCGGCGAAACAGTCACGCTGGCTGCATCGGCCCAAACCTGGGGCGCGTTCGGCATGTTGATCGTTGGCTCGTGGCTGGGCTTTGGCAGCTACATGTATCTGCTGGCCAATGCGCGGCCCTCGTTGGCCACAAGTTACGCCTACATGAACCCACTGGTCGCGTTGCTGCTCGGCACGTTCGTCGCGGGCGAGGCCATCACGCCGATTGAGTTGGTGGGCATCGTTGTGATTTTGGCCAGCGTGGCGTTCATCTGGCTGGCCAATGCGCAGCGCCTGCACAAAGGCCGTTGATTTGCTGATGGGCCCCCGGTCGGACACGTCCTACCTGGGCGTGAAGGACTTTTGTTGTGTTGCGCCGAAATCGGCTATTAAATGCACCCCATCCAGTGCGAAGCTGCCAGATTGTGAACCAGACATGACATCGCGAATCCTGCAAACCGCCGGCGTCCGTTACCGTGACCTGAACAAGAATGGTCGCCTCGATCCCTACGAAGACTCGAACCAACCCATTGACGAGCGCATCAATGATCTCCTGGCGCAGATGACGCTGGAGGAGAAGGCCGGGCTGATGTTTCACACCATCACGGCCGTCAACCCCGATGGCACACTGGCGCCGCCACAAGGCGGGTTTATCAGGAAACCCATCACCGATGCCGTCGAGCGCCAGAAGATCACTCACTTTAACGTGCATGCGTTGCCCAGTCCGCGCCTTGCAGTTGAATGGCACAATCGGTTGCAGGCGTTTGCGGAGAATACGCGCCTCGGTATCCCCATCACCATCTCATCCGACCCGCGCCATGCGTTCAGCGAAAACCCGCTCACCAGCTTTGCCTCCGGTGCGTTCTCGCAGTGGCCGGAGCCAGTTGGGCTGGCGGCCACGAACGATGAAGCATTGGTCGAACGCTTTGGGGACATCGCGCGGCAGGAATATCTGGCGGTAGGCATTCGGGTGGCATTGCACCCAATGGCCGACCTGGCGACCGAGCCGCGCTGGGCGCGCATCAGCGGCACGTTTGGCGAAGATGCAGCCCTGAGCGCGCGCATGACGGTAGCCTACATTCGCGGCTTTCAGGGCAAGGCCCTTGGCGCAAACAGCGTGGCCTGTATGACCAAACACTTCCCCGGCGGCGGCCCGCAGAAAGACGGTGAAGATCCGCACTTCCCCTACGGTCGCGAGCAGGTGTATCCGGGCGGCCATTTCGACTATCACCTGCCGCCGTTCGAGGCGGCCTTTGCTGCGGGTACGGCGCAGATCATGCCCTACTACGGCATGCCCATCGGCACGCGATACGAGGAGGTGGGCTTTGGGTTTAGTGCGGGCATCATCACCGATTTACTGCGCAAGCGATACGGCTTCGATGGCGTGGTGTGCACCGATTGGGGCTTGATCACCGATGTCAATCTGGGTGGCGTGCCATGGCCGGCGCGGGCATGGGGTGTGGAGCACTTGAGCCGTGAGGAACGGACGAAGAAGGCGCTGGATGCGGGCATTGATCAATTCGGCGGCGAGGAGTGCCCTGAACTCATCGTCGAGTTGGTGCGCAGCGGCGAGGTCAGCGAGGCGCGCGTTGATACATCGGCCCGCCGCATCTTGCGCGAAAAGTTCCGGCTGGGGCTGTTCGATAACCCGTATGTGGATGTGGATGCGGCCGAGGGCGTCGTGGGCAAGGCAGCGTTCAGGGCAGAGGGTGAACTGGCCCAGCGCAAGTCCATCGTGCTGTTGAAAAATGCGAACACGCTGCCGGTGCAGGGCCGCCCCAAAATCTACATCGAGAACATCAAGCCCGATGTGGCTGCGGCGTATGGCGATGTGGTTGCAGATTTACGCGATGCTCACTTCGCCATCCTGCGGCTCAAGGCACCGTTCGAGAAACGCCAGGGCAATTTTCTTGAGCAAGCCTTTCACGCTGGCGATCTGGACTTCAAGGAGCCAGAGAAGACGCGCATCCTGAACATCCTCAAGACCAAGCCCACCATTGTGGATATCTTTCTGGATCGGCCAGCGGTGATCCCAGAGATTGCAGAGCACAGCGCGGCGCTGCTGGCGAACTTCGGTGCAAGCGACGCGGCCGTGCTGGATGTGATCTTCGGCAAATTTGCGCCGCAGGGCAAGCTGCCGTTCGAGTTGCCGTCGTCGCTGGAAGCGGTGAGACGGCAAAAGTCAGACGTGCCATATGACTCGGAGAACCCGGTCTTCCCATTTGGGCACGGCCTGCGGTTTTGAGGAAATCTCTCGCGAAGAACGCAAAGATCGCAAAGTTGTTCTCGGCGCACTTTGTGTTCTTTGCGAGAGGGAATGCATCACTCGCCATTCCCCATTGAGTAGAGCCACCAGCGTTGGGCCTTGTTGCGGCCGCGCGCCTGGCGCTCGCAATACAGCTTCATGTGCTCGCCGGTGGTGGTGACCACCTCGACCCAGTGCTTGCGCAAATACAGTTCGCCGCTTGCCGTGTGGCCCTCGCGCCTGAACTCGCGCTCCTTCGACACCACCTCGAACACGGTGTATTCCGCGTCGCGCCATTTGAAGCGCAGCGGCAGGGCCGGCTCGCCCGCAGCCATGGCTGCGTTGCCGAGTTCGAGCGGCGTGATCGGTTCGCTGATCAATTGCGGCATGCGCTCAAATTGTAAAGACTACACCGCACAGTACGTAGAACATTTGTGCTAAAATCGCGGTCAACGATTAAGTCCGTATATCCAGTCCGCAGCCACTCCGGCGCGGGGCAGCAAGGAGAGAAGACATGGCAACGACAGAGGCGTCGAAGAAGAAAGCGCTGGACATCGCGCTGGCGAGCATCTTGAAGGCCCACGGGGACGGGGCGGTCATGCGGCTGGGCGAAGCCACACACCTGAAAGTGGATGTGATTCCGACCGGCGCACTCACCCTCGATATTGCGTTGGGCGTCGGCGGCATCCCGCGCGGCAGGATTACCGAAATCTACGGCCCCGAATCCTCCGGCAAGACCACGATTTGTCAGCACATCGTCGCCAGCGCCCAGAAGCTCGGCGGCACAGCCGCCTACATTGACATGGAGCACGCCCTTGATCCGGCCTACGCCGCCCGGTGCGGGGTGGATGTGGACAACCTCCTGATCGCCCAGCCCGACACCGGCGAGCAAGCCTTCGACATCGCCGAGCAGTTGATTCGTTCCAGCGCGATTGACGTGGTGATCATTGACTCGGTGGCGGCGCTGGTGCCCAAGGCCGAGATCGAAGGTGAGATCACCGACCAGCAGCCCGGCGTGCAAGCCAGACTGATGAGCAAGGCGCTGCGCCGGCTGGCGGGGATCATCAAGCAGACCAACACAGCCGTCGTGTTCACGAACCAGTTACGGCAAAAGATCGGGGTGATGTATGGCAACCCTGAGACGACGACCGGCGGGATGGCGCTGAAGTTCTACGCCAGCGTGAGACTGGACGTGCGGCGGATCCAGGGGATCAAGGCCGGCGGCGATGTGACGGGCAACCGGACGCGGGTGCGGGTGACGAAGAACAAAGTCGCGCCGCCGTTCCGGGAGTGCGAGTTCGACATCATGTTCAACGAGGGGATCAGCACATTGGGGGACATGCTGGACGTGGCGACGAAGATGAACATCGTGGAGAAGCGGGGAGCGTTTTATCTGTTCGAGGGGACGCGGATCGGGCAAGGGCGAGACAACGCGAAGGCCTACTTGACCGAGCACCCGGAGATGGCAGCGAAAGTTGAACAACAAGTGCGGTCGAGCATCGCCAGCGGCGCGGCGAGTGGCGT
>Ga0224722_1000055_pt1 | contig 58973 bp, 51 predicted proteins | sample Balambano_FR1_Me_FD_161646 | JGI IMG/M metagenome (GOLD analysis project Ga0224722, IMG submission 161646) | Freshwater sediment microbial communities from Lake Towuti, South Sulawesi, Indonesia - Balambano_FR1_MetaG | ecosystem: Environmental > Aquatic > Freshwater > Lake > Sediment | place...
GTGCGGGCACGGTGGAGCAAATGCCTGGGCAGAAATGGGGCGCAATCTGGCGACAATGCATCGGGCAACGAATTCCAATGGCTTTGGCTGGAAACTGGACAACACGATCGGCTCTACGCCCCAACCCAACCCCTGGACAACTGATTGGATGACATTTTGGCAAAATCATCGGATTGGGTTTCAGTTCCAGTTGGCCAATCGTCGCGGCGGCTTTTTTCCCAACCAAGAGCGGTTGCTGCATGCCATTCCCCACCTCCTCGATGGACACCACCCCCAACCGTCTTTAGTCCATGGCGATTTGTGGTCGGGCAATGCTGCCATCACCCGCAGTGGCGAACCCGTGATTTTTGATCCAGCGACTTACTACGGCGATCGAGAGGTGGATCTGGCCATGACTGAACTCTTTGGCAGTTTCCCCGCAGACTTCTACCACGCCTACAAAGCTGCCTATCCTCTGAGTACTGGCTACCAGCAGCGCAAAGTGTTGTACAACCTCTATCACATCCTCAACCACTTCAACCTGTTTGGAGGCGGCTACGATGCGCAGGCCAACCGCATGATCGACCAGATTTTAAGCTGGGTTTAGCTTTGGGCATCTTGTCAGCCATATCCCTTCAACCTTACGGCATTAGCCTTTAGGCAATTTGGATCAGGTCAGGGTAGTTTGCCAACATCTCGTCATAGCTAAGGCTGTCTCGTTCGTCTTGCGGTGTCCACAGCAATTCGTAAACGAGTAGGTAATCTGGTGAAATTGCGCCCAAGCGTTGCAAAACAGCTTGTAGATCTGCCACCGAGTAAACTTGCTGATCAAATAAGGGGCGATCGTCTGCCGTTCCCACAATCAACGTCAGGACAATGTATGCCGCGGGATCAGCATCATCTTGTGGCGTGTAAGTTTGACGACGAACATTTCCTCCCACATTTACCAGAGTTTCGCGAGTGAATTTGCTCCGCTCTGCGATCGAGCGTTGCTCGAACACTTGTGTTGCCTGTTCACGACTACGAACAGCTTCGGACGATACCCGCGCATGAGACCAGTTTTCTGGCGATCGCAACAACGCTAATACTGTCTCTTGTAGCATCTGGCTCAATCCCACCGGGCTCTCCAAATTGGCATGGGTTGCCAGTTCCGTCAGTTCTGCCTGGATGGCACGAGCCTGCGCCAACAAAGCCACTTGCACCTGAGTCACCGTCACCACATCATTCATCAACTCACTGGAACCTGATACTCCGGTTGGTGCTCCCACGGCTCTGAGCTTGAGCAGATTCATGACCAGCGGCAACACCATGAAACCCAACACCCCCAGCAAAAAGATAAACCCGACATCTGTACCCACGCTAACAGGAGCGGGTTGGGGTGGAATGTAACCTGGATACGGCGCAGGAACAATCACAGTGCCACCCCGCGGATAGGACTGACGCGGGTAGTAGCTGCCGCCATAGCCGCCACTGTAACCACCTCCATAACCGCCACTATAACCGCCGCCGTAGTCAGGATAGCGATCGTAGCCACCAGGATTGGTTCTCGGCATGGTGTTTCCGGGTGAGCCAGAGGGCGCAGTGGGACGACTAAAGGTACCACCCCGTGCCCGCCCACCACTTAATCCCAAAGCAGAGTCATCTTGAGACAGTAGCCCTTGAGCAGTTGGCCCTTGAACTTTGCGGCTTGATTCCACCTGCTTTTCCAGAAAGAACCCAAGACAGCCGATCGCCAACAGCAGCAGCATTGATAGCAGCACATTGCGCGAGTGTAGCGCCGCCGATCGCTCAACATTCTTCATTATGGCTTTCCCCTTGGAACAAAGAGTTGCGTCTGTTTCAACTGGTTCAAACAACCGCATTTAGTGTAAGAGTAAAACTCGATCGTGGCTAGTTCCTTAAGGAATGAGAATTAAATAAAGTAGCAAGTTCTGTGGAATGGGCATCCTGCCTGTCACTCACAGCCGAGACGGCTATGCCACTTTATTTAATCCATAGTTCTAAGATGCATCCGGACAGCGAAGATCACAGCAAATGCGATTAATCACCTGCACATAGGCTTCGGCTGCGGCCTGAAACACGTTGCTGTGGCTGGCACTCTCTTCATAGCTAAAGCCTTCACACTCTACCCCCACCACCACCTCTACGGGAGAATCGGCACCGAATAAGGTGGCTGGCGGCACAAACCAACGGCTTAAATAGCGGACGGGGATTGTAACAGTTTGATCAACGGCTTGATCGATCGCTTTTTGTAAAGCATCGATTGGGCTATTGCCAAAGGCATTGCCACACAAGCATCGTCCTAGCGCATCGTATAACGTCACTGCAACTTCATTGCCATACCCAGTCGAAAGATGGAAGTTTTGTAACCGGAAGCACTGCAAGCGACGATTTCGTAAAGCTCTGCGTTCTTCCAGTTCATTCTCCTCAAATGAGTCTTGCTGTAAGTGCAATAGAAATGCTCGCACAGAGTAAACTCCAATCTTAATCGTGGTCATTTCTTGGGTTTCAGCATCTTCAATCCGAATCGGCAATTGAAAAAACTCGTGAATTCGTACTTGATTATGCTGTTCTGCATTCGATGCAAACTGGTGCGGTTCCCAGGTAACAATGCAATCGAGAAACCGATCGCGGGCACAGGCCACTCGCAAAGCATCACAAAAATTGATCCGATAACGGTTGGAGCCTTCCAGGATGTCACTATCGATCGGGCAGGTATGTTTAATCCGATGCAGCATTTCCATATAAGCAGCTTGACAAATCGCATCTCCACCTAAACGAAACGTTCCCCAGAAAGCTTTGGCAAGAGCATAATCAAATTCAGTCATATACCAGGTGACAGGCTGATCAGCCAAACGTTGCAACAGCGTTGCATAATAACCACGGCTAACACTGCGGTTGGCTAAAGCATTTTGAAACACATTGGCAGTCACAAGCGCGCTACGCATAACACCCTCTAGACATAATGCGAACCCCCGATGAGAGCAAATTTTCCGTTACTCATCCACGTTCACTGCCCTTAGCCTGTCTGCAAGACGCTGAACACGCCTCACGATCGAACCCTCTATACCGGAAATAAGGATCATGAGTTAAATAAAGTGAGACAACCGGGACGGCTGTCTGAGATAGGCAAGATGCCAATCCCACAGAATTTACCACTTTAATTTAATTCGCATTCCTAAGAATGATCCTCTGGGGACTGGTCTTTTGTCGGTGGCTGATTATAACCAGCCTTGCGCCCCGTCAGCACCTCCTGCATCATTGCTTCTAACTTGGCAATACTTTCCATCTGCACGCCCAGCGCTCCCAATTTGGCAATTCCTTCTTGCATCTGCGCTTCTAACCGAACAATGCGCAACTTAGTTTCCGTATCCGGCTCTGCGGCAACGACGTTTTGCGGCACGATCGGTGCATACAGAGGCATTGAGGAAAGATTACTGAAGTTCACTTGTTTGAATTGTCTTAATTCGCGAACTTCATCTTCCAGCGCGGAGATGCGATCGTCTGCACTTGTTTGTAAACCTTGGCGCACGAGGCGGCACACCAGTTCGGTAACAGTGGTATTGTCCTGGTCGGCTCGTTCTCGCAGAGCTTCCAGCAAATCTTCGGGCAGCCGAAAGCTAACCAGCTTTTTGTCAGATGATTTTTTGTCCATGTCGGCTTCAAACGGTTGTACTGCTGTAGGTTTGTCCCATTTACACGGTCGCATAATCATCCACTCTAGCTAAAATTGCAAGCGTTCGTATATATATTGTCATACATGTTTATTGTTTCTTCATGAATGGATCGCCCCCAGAACATAGATGCCTGCAAGCATTTTACAAACGAATAATCAATATCGAGAATACATCAAATATTTATTCACGGGCGTTTTAGTTCTGTATATTTAGCAACATTTGTGTACATCTTTCATATATACAATGTATTCAAGCCTCTAAAGTTTTCTGGTTGCGTTTATTCCTCATCTCAGGTGACTCCTCATGAAATGTCCTTATCAAAACAGTTTGGTGCCCCCCTGTAAAATCGATTCCCATCCCCAGCGGGATAATGTGGAATATTGTAAGGTGTGCGGTGAATGGCGCTATCTCAGCGATGTGGGCGACGAATTTCCCAATGTCTTTTGGGTCATTGTGACAATGCTTACTGTTGGATTAGTCATGGTGGGATTGTTGAAAGAAGATGAGGCGTTACGCCGCAACAATTTTCGTCGCTATGGTCGAGAGTCTATTGGCTGCGGCAATGTAAAGGCCCAAATGGCCTTTCAACTGGATGACTCACGGCAGAGCTAACGCCCTGACTCAGGCTAATGTTTTGGTGATGTTGCGGGGGCGATCGACATCCAAGCCGCGTAAAACCGCGATCGTGTAGGCCAGCAGTTGCAATGGAATGACGGTAAGCACTGGCGATAGCAGTTCATCTGCTACTGGCAAGGTAATCTGTAGGTCACACAAGCTTGCCGTCGCCGTTGCCTGCTCTACGGAGACAATACCGATTAAAGGCGATCGATAGGATTTGACTTTGTCCATGGTCGCCAGCATCGCGGAATGGGTTTTGTCTGCTGGGGCGATCGTGATGACAGGGATCTTTTCATCTAACAAGGCAATGGGGCCGTGCATAAACTCCCCGGCGGCATAGCCTTCTGCGTGGAGGTAGGTTGTCTCTTTCAACTTCAGCGCTCCCTCCAGGGCGATCGCATGATTAATCCCACGCCCCAACACAATGCAACTCTGGGCATTAACCAGATGCACGGCCACCTTTTGAATGTGATCAACTTGTTGCAAAATCTGTTGCACCTGTTCTGGCAAGTGATATAACGCTGTGGTTGCTTGCTGGAGTTGATCGGAATCAAGCGCCTGCTTCTGCTTTGCTAAATGGAGCGCCAACCAAAAAAACACCACCAGTTGGGATGTAAATGTTTTGGTCGCCGCGACACCAACTTCGGTTCCAGCCAGGGTCGGAAGCAACACATCCACGTACGTTGCCAGTGAACTGGTGGTGTGGTTGGTAATCCCGATTAAACAAGGCTGAAACGCTTCCGGCTGGCGCGATCGACGTGTTCGCTCCCACTCCAGAGCCTGCAACGTATCAGCGGTCTCACCAGATTGGGTCACGCCAACGGTGAGGGTATGGGGTGTTAATGGCAAAGGAGTAGCCAAAAATTCCGATCCCGATCGAACGCGGGTGGGAATGCCTGCCAGTTGCTCCAACCAAACTTGGGCAATGAGGCCAGCATGACGACTTGTGCCAGAGGCGATAATGTGGATTTCTTGTACTGAACGGGTAGACAGACGGTTTAGCAGCAGTTGTGCAGAATGCCGGTAGGCATCAAGGCAGGTTTGAATCGCTTCTGGTTGCTGATGGATTTCTTTCAACATGAAATGCGGAAAACCCTGTTTGCTGGTTTGGTCAGCAGTGGAGGAGTTGGATTCAGCTTGAAACACATCAAAAATTGGGTTCACGATCGCTAGAAGGTAAGGGTTCTGCCTCCAGTTTGCCTTATGCAATCTGAGCAACGGTAGCCTGGGCGATTGTACTTTCAGGAATGCTCCTGATATCATCCGCTGTGATAGTGCCGTTTTCCGTTAACACAGTGGGGTTGCCTTATGGAATGGCTTAGCTCCCTCCTTGAAAGTCAGCAGATTCTGACTCTGTTCCTGGTGATTTGTCTGGGATACGCGGTTGGAGAAGTGACGATTTATTCCTCAACTACCGCCCCAGATTCAGGTGGTAGCCGTTCGCCAGGATGGCCACAACTATTTGCCAAGGGGCAGCTTACGGTTGGGAGTAGGCGACGAACTCATGATTGAGGGTGAAGAAATCTATGTGCAGCAGTCTCGCCAAATCATTGGGAAAGAAACTCCCATCGATATGTTTTTGGATCGGCACGATCTGGAACAGGTCGAAATCTACGTGTCAAAGCCAACAGTAATCGGGCGCAAGTTGGGAGAACTACAGCTCATGGAGCGGTTGAATGGGGTAGTACTATCGATTACCCGTGGCAATATTGAGCTTTACCCTCGGCCAAGGCTAGTGCTGGAGGCGGGCGATCGTGTCCGGGTAGCGACCGATGCTGAAAATATCGAAAGTTTTCAAGAGTTCTTTGGCGACTTGGCCTCCAGTACGGCTGAAGTTAGTTACCTTGCCCTGGGACTGGGAATGGTGCTAGGTGTGCTGTTTGGGCTAATTCCGTTTCCGCTACCAGGCTTAGGCACTTTCACCTTTGGAGCGGCAGGGGGTGCAATGATTGTAGCCTTGGTTCTGGGTTGGCTGGGGCGCATAGGTCATCTCAGTTGGACAATGCCGCCTGCGGCAAACCTGACCCTCCGGAATTTTGGGTTAACGCTGTTTTTAGCTGTGGCTGGATTGCGCTCTGCGGAAAAGTTTTTGGCAACTGTGAAGGAAACCGGCTTTTTGCTCCTAGGGCTGGGAATTGTAATCACATTATTGGCCGTCTTGAGCAGTATGATTCTGGCGCGTACGCTCTTTGCTGTAACCTTTGATGAAATGCTAGCTGTCGTCGCTGGTGTGACTGGCAACCCAGCGATCTTGGCGTATGCCGCTCAAGCGGTGCCGACCAATAAACCAGAGTTGGGCTACGCGATCGTGTTCCCAATCTCTACCATCATTAAAATCATCGTTGTGCAGATCATCCTGGGTATCCTATCAAACGCATCTACCCCTTGAACTCATCTGTCAAACTAGCAATTTATGCCGCCTCGATCGCTTCGATCACTCACTGTTTAGCAGTAGCAGGAACACCAGTTATCCTGCGCGAGTCTAGCTTACCCAATGGGGTGAATGCATTATAGTATCCGGATACAAGTTCAATTGGAGTGTTTATATCGGTAAGGTCTATCTCTAAGTCATTCTCAAAAGTCAGGACTACCCGATGACTCACACTAATCTCAAAAAGCTGGAAATTAAACTTCCCACTGAAGTCTATAAAATCATCAAGTTGAAAGCAAGCGAGGAAAATCAATCCGTCCAGGAGTGGATTACCACTTTAGTCGAAGCAGCAATCCAAACAGCACCACAGTCGGACATTTCAGCACTGGATTGGGGACGTATTGATAGCCGCATTGATCAAAGAACAGCGATGTTAGAACAGCAGGTGGATAGGCTTTCTGTGCAAATTGAACAGTTATTAACTAAGCAACGCTTACAAGAGTCCTTAGTTGAGCGCTCGTTACTGTCAGGCACAAGTATTTCCTAACTCCGTCCATCGCCTCATCGACACATCACCAAAGCATCGATTTCAAAGTAAGTTCCTCCATTCGTTGTTTTGCTAAAAGTGGAGCCAAAATTTCGATGCTGCGATCGTCAGGTTGCGGTGTGGAGATGGAGTTCAGTGTCAGAGATGCTGGGATGCGCAGGCGGGGCGTTTGAGGGGCGAGAGCATAGTTTCCACTCAAATGAGTCATTTGATTACAGAGACCTGAATAGAGTTCTTCCAAATTATCTGATCTAGTTGAGTTCACCGATCGCAATGTTTCTAAGAACGCATAAGTGAATAGTCCCTGCTGGACCTGGTCAATACCTTGTGACACCTGACCATAGTGAGAGCCAAAAATAACGATCGCACCTTCTGGGTCGGTGCCAAACCCCTGGCCAAATGGTTGAGCCTGAGTATGACAGGCATCAAGCAACAATACAATTTGCTCCGTTCCACCCCGCTTTAAGCAAGAAACTAGGTCATTGACGGCGATCGCGGTTTGGTCGGCCTGCATCGGATTGGAATCGGCACACATCAAATAGTCGCGATCGACGAATTGCAAACCGTGCCCACTAAACAAGAACCAAAGGACATCATCGGGTTCTAGAAAAGGAGTTGAAAACCGTAGTTGTAAAAACTGTTTGATGTTTGCATAGGTTGGTTGCCCAGGTAGGGCAGCGCCCCCGTCCACAATGACCTCCGAACAAGTATCGGCTAAATGGTATACCCGTCCAACCGAAGAACTATTTCTAAACCAAGAAGAAAATACATTCGTATCGTTTGCCGCATAGGGGAGTTGCGTCAACCATTGATACTGGCTAATTCCAATTGCAATCACCCAATGTTTCCCCATAATTTACCTATAGAAATCGAAAATGCTAATATAAATTCTGCGTTGCTTAACACTAATTTCTAGCTTGTTTAAACGCATCCGGACGATCATCAAATCTCTTTACCAGTGTGCCATTTCAAGAAGCGCCACATCGGTTTACTTCATTCTAAATATGGAAATTTCGATGCTAAGGAATGAGCATGAACTAACATCGAGAAGCTGTTATTCTAAGCAGCAGCGCAGTATCCCAGCGATACTTCATTTCACTTCGCTCGTTCAGCATGATAACCTTTGAAGCTATGAAATTCACGATCTTTAAAGTCATCTAGAATACAAAAAGTCTCCTTAAATTCTTCGACTAACTATTACCTCAAGCAAAAATCATTTTTTACTTGAGGTAATAAAGAATGGAATCACTATAACATTAGCCAGTTGACCATTGATAAACCTCTATATAACAGATTTGAATCAATGTTGGACGAGGGTAACCAGGAAAACCTTATTCTCAAACGATGAAATGCATCTAATCTAGACAGGAAAGGTTTTGTACAGGTTTTAACTCAATGCTAATGAAAAGGTTCTCCATAATTCTTGTTAAACAAGTTATTTCTTCAGCGAGTGAATCAGTCTGTTACAGTTCATTTGATGCCAACAACTCATTCAGATTTTCATAAAAACTTTATTCAAAAAAGGTGGCTGAGCGGAGCATTTCAATGCTAAAAATTGATTAACTTTTTGCATCTACCTACGGCATTATTCTTGTAGGTTTTTTCTTCCAAGTTTTGACTTTTCTGTAACGATGTCTCCTTTGTCAAACCTGGTAGGGGTGTCTCATTTTTCTAGTTAAGTAATCAACGTGAAACTTGCACAGTTGAAGCTGCTGGGCTGTGTCAACATGTCATTCACCCGGCAGAATGAATCCTGTTGCAATTAACTCGGCAGGGGCGCATTCCCACGAACGCTGTCACTTAATTCGAGTATCTTCCATTCAAGAAACGCTTGTTCTGAATTTGCAGCCACCAGAATATTCTATGAGTACTGTGTCAATGGTTAGTTACAGTTCTTCCCAAACTCCCCAACAATTACATCCGCTGAGTTTGTTTGCACAAGTTACAAACCAGTGTCTCGACGGATGCTTGCGGGTCGTCAGCGGTGCAAATTATTGGCTGATTTTTTTGGAGCAAGGGAGGCTAACTTTCGCCTTCAATTCAATCAATCCTTTGGAACGGTTCGATCGCCAGTTGAATCAGTTCAGTCTCCAAGTTCCAGCATTGGTCAGCGCTGTGCGGGCGCAGGCACGAGCGCGATTTGAACGAGCTTTTGTCCCAAATGCACTGATTCCGGCAGATTATCAAGCGCTCTGTTGGCTGAAAGAGCAACATTACTTGAACGAAACACAAGTGACTGAATTGGTACAGGAGATCGCTAAAGAAGTTTTGGAATCACTGTTACGTGTCACAGAAGGACATTACGAACTAACTGAGTTGGATGCCCTACTCACCTACAAGCCACTTTGCCAAATCGAACTGCGGCCACTGGTGGAGTATTGTCAAGCTCAGTTACGGCAACAACCGATTTCAAAGCCATCGGTTTTTACATTTCAGGAGCCTGCAACCCCAGTGCCCAAGGATGTTCCTCACTTGAATGCGACGCAAACCGAGGATGAAAAACATTGGTATGGCACAACGCCGCAAGCATTAACGAGTCATTACACAATCGCTTGCATTGATGACAGTCCAACGGTGTTGCAAGCGATTCACTCATTCTTAGATGACAGTAATTTGTCGATCGTGATGATTAATGATCCACTCAAAGCATTGATTCAAATTATTCGGTGCAAACCCAATCTCATTTTGCTGGATGTGGGGATGCCCAACCTGGATGGGTACGAGTTGTGTTCCATGCTCCGAAGACACCCGACGTTCAAACATACACCGATCGTTATGGTAACTGGCAACACTGGCTTCATCGATCGAGCCAAAGCAAAACTTGTTGGTGCATCAGGATACTTAACCAAACCTTTCACCCGCTCCGACTTAATGAAGATGGTGTTTAAACACCTAACTTGAACTTGAATCGTAATAATAATTAATAGGTTTTGTAGCGCATTTTTTTGACTCATTATCACTTCTGTAAGATTTATTGAACACTAACTGCGAGGATGATTTGGTATGGCAACAACGCTTGTACGCACAATTTTGATTGTTGATGATACGCCATCGGAAATGGAGCTAATCAGTCACTATTTACAGGAAAGTGGATACAGCGTCATTGGTGTTGTAAATGCTAATACTGCTCTGAATCAGGCGATCGAGCATTGTCCTGATGTAATTATTACCGATGTTGTGATGCCTGGAATGAGTGGATTTGAACTATGTCGCAGTTTGAAGCGCCATCCAGCGACTCAAAAAGTTCCGATCATCATCTGCACGTCTAAATCCCAGGAAATCGATCGTCTCTGGGGCATGAAACAGGGCGCAGACTTTTATTTGACGAAACCCTTCACGCGCGAACAATTACTGCGCGCGGTGCAAGCTGTTGTTATTTAGCTTTAACCCGACCTCCATTCACCCTATGCCACCGACTCTTCCCCTTCCAGCCAGTCCACCTGCCACCAATCAACCCGATCGCCGCTTCGGTGATCCCTATTTGCGATTTCAATTGACGGATGGCGTTGAAGCCGTTCTGGCCATGCAAAAAGTTCAGGAAGTTCATACCCTGCCAGCCCATCGCTTGACTCCCATGCCAAATATGCCGGGGTGTGTGCTGGGTTTAATGAATCGGCGCAGTCATGTGATTTGGGTTGTCGATTTAGCCAAAGTTCTAGACGTTGCCAGCCTGGGCACAAACCATCAACAGTACAACCTGGTGATTGCTCGATCGGGTGATTTAGTGTTGGCCTTAGCAGTGCCAGCCATTAGCGGTTTTTTTTGGATGCCAGCCGAGGCGATTCGCCCGCTCCAGGGGCAACTATCCGCTACCCTCGAAACCTGCTTGCAGGGATGTGCCATGTATGACCAGGACATCTTACTAGTCCTGAACCCAGAAGCCATTTTGCATTCAGCCACACTGCACGCATCCCCCTATCCCACAACCTCACCCACCCTGTAAGAAGGAAGAGTTATGCCAGAACGTTCAGATTCAACGCTTACAAATAACACCCTGTTTCAATCGAATGGCAGCCCGGCACGAACCAAACTTGACGAGCTTGGAAGCGATCGTCCAGCCCAGACGGCAACAGTCATTTCAACACAACTTTCCCACGGTAACGACGACCGTTCAAGAGCAACATCACCCGGTTTCTCTTCCCCCACCCTTCGCCCCACCGGCCCATCTCTGTCTCAAACTTCTCTGCGGCGAGAACTGGTCACAAACATTCTGCCCTGGGTCGTGGCTCCCGCTGGACTTGCCGCCCTAACGGCCTATGGCATTGCCGCCTACCAAGATACGAAACAGGCTGAGACAGACCTGCAAGATCAAGTCATTGCTGTGAGTCAATCGACTCGCGATCGCCTCAATGCCGCCCGGAACGTGCCCCGCCTGGTGGCCCCCGATCCCGCTGTGATCGAATTCTCGAAGCAGATGAGTCGAGAAATTGAACGATTGCGACTATCGCGCGCCTCCAACCAGCAGATAGACCAGCGCAAACGCAATGCCATTCAGGCTGAGGCTGCGGCAATAACGGATGACTTGAGACGAGTGGCCCAAACCGCTGGATTTATGGAACTTTCTGTAACCGAGCGCAACGGGGTTTATATTGCCGCTACCCATGCCACCCCCGAGTTGATTCAACGGGATAAAACTTGGTGGAAGCAAACCAAACAGGATGGCCAACTTACATCGCTGGTGACGGATGGGTCAGGAACGGTGGCAGGCGTTGATGTAGCGCAAGCGATCGTCGATCCCAACACGGGGCAATTCTTGGGGAATGTGCGGGGCCGCTTTACCGTGAATGAAATTAGTCAGGCGCTGAGTGTCATCCCACTGACCCAACTGGCCAACTCGCAGCAGGTGCAAATTTTGGCTCTGAACGATAACACCCTGCAACCCGTTGGTACCCTGACGAATGAAGGTTTTACTCGCACCACCGAAGTGTTAGGCGGGGCAGCAGTTGCCCAAAAGGCTACTACGTTGTTAACCAATCCCCCCTCTCCTAAAGAAATCCTCGACCCAAATTCGGCGGTGAAGTGGGTCAACTATCGTGATGCAGGCAATGTGGCCGTTGAAAATCGCGGCTTACTCACCACCTTCTCAGAGCAGGGTCGATTGTACACCGTCGCCACGATTCCCGGCAGTAACTGGATCGCCGTTTCGGCCTTGAATCCGACGGAAGTTGGGGTGAATCCGAATTGGGCCTGGACGATCGCGGCGGTCGTGTTTACTCTGGCGGCGATCGCGGCCTACGGTGTGACTCGCGTGGCTCGACGGTGGGCGAAAACCCTGACCGAACTGAGTCACGCTTGCGAAAAAGTGGCCGGCGGGAATTTGAATGTGCAATTAGCACCGGGACAATCGGGAGAATTACGCCGCCTCACCCGCAGTTTTAATGAACTGGTGGCTTCAGTTCAAAATCAGGTGCAGCAACGTAGTGAAGTGGTGCAGCAAGCTCACTTTTACGCCGAACTCGCTCAAGCCGCAGGCCGGGGCGATGCTCAATCCGCATTTGATCTCACGGTGCAACTGGCCAAACAACAGATGGGGGTCGATCGCGTCGTGATCTACTGCTTTGAGCCAGATTGGAGCGGCAAAATTGTGGCTGAAGCCGTAGAACCGCAGTTTCCCAGAGCCTTAAACGACAAGATTACCGATGCTTGCATCCCTCGGGAAACCCTAGAGGAGTACCGCAAAGGGCGATACGTGCCGACTAGCGATGTGTTTGCCACCAACTATTCTCCCGATCACTTACAACTCCTGGAACGATTACAAGTCAAAGCCAATCTGGTGGTGCCGATCGTCTCGAGTGATCGCCTGCTGGGGTTACTCGTAGCGCACCAATGCTCTGCCACTCGCCGCTGGACTCAAACGGAAATCACCTTCCTGCGAGAACTTGCCGCCCAGGTGGGATTAGCCCTCACTGGCGCAATTTTGGCCACGGAAAAAAGCGAGGAAGCCGAACGTGCCCGCCAACTCAACCGCATTACGTTCCGGATGCGGGAAGTTTTGGAGCCAGATCAGATTTACACTACCGCGCTGGAAGACACACGGGAGGTGTTGCGGTGCGATCGCACCCTGGTTTACCTATTTGACAAAAACTGGCATGGGAAAGTCATCGCCGAATCAGTAGACACTCGTTGGACTCCCGCTCTCAATGCCCAAATTGATGATCCCTGTTTCGCCGCCAGCTACATCGAGAAGTACCGACGTGGGCGCGTGCAGGCATTAACCAACATTTACGAGGCTGGCCTTGATCCCTGCTATATAGGGCAATTAGAACCCTTTGAAGTCAAGGCAAACTTGGTTGCGCCAGTTCTTGTGGGTGACGAGCTAAAAGGTTTATTAGTTGCCCACCAGTGCGAAGCACCGCGCGTTTGGCAAGAGTCAGAAATTAACTTCTTCCGGCAAGTTGCGATTCAACTTGGATTTGCCTTAGACCAGGCAAAACTTCTCCAACAACGCCAGGCTGCCGCAAGACGGGCGCAGCAATTAAACGAAATCACATTTCGAATGCGGCAATCGTTGAAGTGGGAGGATGTTTTAAGTACAACCGTACGCGAACTTCGTCAATCACTCAATTTAGACCGAGCCATCATCTACCAATTCAACTCTGATTGGACTGGAAGTGTGATTGCCGAGTCAGTCGGTAACGGATTGAGAGAAACACTGGGTCAAGCAATTCACACGCCTTTAAGAGAAGGCTTAGTCGAACTCTATCGAAATGGGCGAATTCAGTCGATCGCAGATACCACAGGTACCAAAGCGGTTGAGTCCTATCAGGAACTTTTCACTGGGTTTCAGGTGCGGGCCGCCATGATTGCGCCGCTCCTCAAAGGGAATCAACTGCTGGGGTTAATTTGTGCCCATGCCTGTACCGAGCCGCGCCAGTGGTTGCCGCTAGAAGTAGACCTGTTTAATCAGTTGGCAATCCAAACCAGTTATGCCCTGGAACAAGCGACATTACTGAAGCAGCAGGAAGAAGCCACACGCTATGCCAACTTGCTGAACGACATCACCTTTCGTATGCGGGAAGGCCAGGATCATCAACAGGTCTACGGGATTGCGTTGCAGGGAGTACGGGAGGCGATGGGCAGCGATCGTGCCCTCGTCTATCTGTTTAATCCAGATTGGAGCGGCACTGTGGTAGCGGAATCGGTTGCCCGCGGGTTTCCGGTCGCAATGGGTGCCAGCATCGAAGATCCCTGCTTTGCCAGCGAATACGTGGAGAAGTACCGACGGGGGCGAGTTCATGCCATTCCAGATACGGGACGGGCGGGGTTAGATCCTTGCTACAAGAGTCAACTCGATCCTTTTGATGTGAAAGCAAACATCGTCGCGCCCATTCTGGCTGAAGGGAATTTGCTGGGTTTATTGTGTGTGCATCAATGTTCCGCGCCACGCAATTGGCAAGAGATTGAGATTAACTTCCTCCGGCAGATCGCCATCCAGGTTGGCTTTACGCTGGAACAAGTCACTCTGTATAACGAGAGAGAAAAAGCCCGATTGCAGGCAGAAGCCATTTCGCAAGAACAACGCCAACAAAAAGAACGCTTGCAACAGCAATTGTTGGAACTCCTGGAAGATGTGGAAGGGGCTGCCAGTGGCGATCTGACCGTGCGCGCCGATGTTACTGCGGGCGAAATTGGCACTGTTGCCGACTTCTTTAACTCGATCGTTGAAAGTTTGCGGCAAATTGTGACTCAGGTCAAACAATCGGCCCAGAAAGTTGGCACGGCTTTGGGCGACAACGAAGGGGCCATGCACCAACTGGCTGAAGAAGCCTCTTTGCAAGCTGAAGAAACGATTCAAACGATGAAGTCTGTAGAGCAAATGAAGCAGTTGATTTTATCCGCCGCAGATAGCGCTCGACAGGCCGCAGAAGTGGCGCACACGGCTTCCAGCACGGCAGAAGCGGGTGAAGTGGCCATGGATTCCACGGTGCAAAACATTCTCAACCTACGGGAAACGATCGGCGAAACGGCCAAGAAAGTCAAACGCCTGGGCGAATCATCCCAACAAATTTCCAAAGTAGTGTCGCTAATTAATCAGATTGCGATGCAAACGAATTTGTTAGCTATCAACGCTGGGATTGAAGCGGCCAGAGCTGGAGAAGAGGGGCAAGGATTTGCGGTGGTTGCGGAGGAAGTGGGCGAACTCGCGGCACGATCGTCCGCGGCTACGCAAGAGATTGAACAAATTGTAGACACGATTCAACGGGAAACCAGCGAAGTGGTTGCCGCCATGGAAAAGGGCACCAGTCAGGTTGTGGAAGGAACTCACCTGGTGACAAATGCCAAGCAAAGTTTGAGCAAGATTTTGCACGTTTCCCACCAGATTGATGAACTGGCGCAGTCTATTTCCAGTTCCGCCCTGTCTCAAGTGCAAACTTCCCAGGCGATCGCGGGCTTGATGGAAAAGGTGGCCAAAACTGCCGGACAAACCTCCAAATCGTCGCGCAAAGTATCCGACTCACTGCGGCAAACCGTCCAAGTGGCGAAAGAGTTGCAGTCGTCGGTCGAAACATTCAAGGTGAACTAGGAGTCAGGATGTCAAAAGAACTCGAAATTCGGCGGCAGTTTTTGGATGAAGCCCAGGAATATCTGGATGCCTTGGATACGGCGGTGGTGGGGTTGTCCAGTGGGCGGGTAGACGTGCAGCGGATCAATTCTGCCTTGCGAGCGGCCCATTCGATCAAAGGCGGGGCGGGTTTGATGGGGTTCCACCTCCTGAGTCAATTAGCCCATCAGTTAGAAGATTCCTTCAAAGTGTTGAAAACGCAGGGGCCATCGCTGGCGATCGATACTGCGTTGGAAAACTTACTGCTAAATGGAATTAATTGCCTGCGACTCACCATTCAATGCCACCAACAGGAGCAGACGATCGACACCGTCTGGGTAGAGCAGGAAATCGATCCCGTTTTCCAAAGCCTGCATGATAGCCTGGGTGATCCACCGGATGAAGATGCCGTTTCAGTTCTAGCCACGGAAAGTGGTCAGGATGTGATTGCCCTCCTGTTTGAAACGGAAGTAGACGGGTGTTTACAGCGACTCGAAACCGTCCTAGCCGATCCGGAGCAACCCTGCTTGCAGGAAGAACTCACCATTTTGGCCCAGGAATTGGGCGGGCTGGGCGAGATGTTGCAACTGGGTGCCTTTACTCAACTTTGTGCCGATATTGAACGCATCGCCTCACTTCCAACCCAGGATACCAGCGCGATCGCCCAAGCGGCACTGCTGGCGTGGCGACGCTCTCAGGCGTTCGTCCTCACCGGCCAACTCGATGCCCTCCCCACCCACCTGGAGGGAGATTTTGCCTCTACTCCGGCAGCAGAACCGCCGCTGGTGGACGTTACTCCGGTTGATGCGATCGCGCTCAAGACCGCAACCTTAGCCGATGAGAACCAATCAACAGAACCCGAACCCGCGATCGCTCAAACCTCAGAATCGCCTGCAACCCAGACCAAAGCACCGGACTTCCAATACAACGTGAAGTCTGATCCCAAATCTCCTGCAACCGAAGACGATCAACATGCAACGGTGCGCGTCGCGGTTCGGCAGTTGAATCAATTGAATGATCTATTTGGGGAATTGACGATCGAACGTAATGGCCTGGATCTCTACCTGAAACGGCTACGCAATCTGGCGCGATTATTAACCCAGCGGTTAAGACGGTTGGAACAATCCAACGCCCAACTCCGAGCCACCTACGATCGCATCATTCCCCGCACGATTGGCACCACTCTCCCCCTCCTACCACCAGCATCAGATACACTATTTGCGCATGCCCTCAATGGGGGGAACTTTGACCTGTTAGAGATGGATCAATACAATGAATTGCATCTACTTTCGCAACAGGTTATGGAAACGATTGTTCAGGTGCAAGAAGTCAGTACAGACATCGAATTAAGTCTGGATGATGCCGAACAAACATCTCGTGAGTTAAACAAAACTGCAAAACAGTTGCAATCAAGTTTGACTCAAATTCGGATGCGGCCCTTAGCCGATATTGTCGATCGCTTTCCCCGCGCATTGAGGGAATGGAGCTTACAATACGGAAAACAAGCAAAATTAGGGATCAAAGGGGAAAACACACTGATTGAACGCAGCATTTTAGAAGCGCTCAATGACCCCCTCATGCACTTGCTGCGAAACGCCTTCGATCACGGGATAGAAGCTCCAGATGTTCGGCGATCGCAAGGAAAATCGGAAATTGGCACGATCGAAATAACCGCCGCGCACCGAGGCAACCGCACCATCATTACCCTGTCCGATGATGGCCGGGGGATTTCCCTCGATAAAATTCGCAGCAAAGCCGAACAAATGGGTTTAGACCCCGCCCTCCTTGCAACCGCCAGCGAGGAAGATCTGCTCTCCCTGATCTTTGAACCGGGATTTAGTACCACCGATCGCGTCACCGATCTCTCTGGGCGGGGTGTGGGATTGGATGTGGTTCGGGATAGCCTCCGCCAAATTCGCGGCGAAATTAGCGTCAGCACCCGGGCAAATGGCGGCACCACCTTCACCCTTTCCGTCCCCTTCACGTTGTCAGTGGTGCGCGTCTTGTTGGCCGAAAGCAATGGCATGGTGCTGGCCTTCCCCACCGATGCCATCAAAGAAACCCTGTTGACCCAGCCTCAAGTAGATGAAACGCTCTCCTGGCAGGGACAAACTATCCGCCAAATTGGGTTATCCCACTGGCTGACCTTCAATTGTCCTCGTCAACCTATGACCTTGGAAACAGCTCCCAGCATTGACGCACCCACCTTTTTAGTGGTGGCTCACGGCAGTCAAACGATCGCAATTCAAGTGGATCGCACCTGGGGCGAACAGGAAGTCGCCATTCGTCGCACCGAAGGTAATCTCTCGATGCCGGAAGGGTTCGTGGGCTGCGCGATCGTCGCTGATGGCCGCGTAGTGCCTTTAGTCAACATCACAGAAATGCTGGATTGGATTATCAGTTGCGAACAGGATTCCTATCGCCAAGCCGGATTTAATGGGTTCAATCTGCCCGATCGTTTGCTCAATTTAGGACGCAGCAGCCTGTTCACAGCACCCAATTCTACCTCCAGTCAACCTGGAATTTTGATTGTGGATGACTCCATCAACATCCGGCGCTTCCTGGCCTTAACCCTGGAACGAGCCGGATTTCGCGTCGAGCAAGCAAAAGATGGCTTAGACGCACTCGACAAGTTGCAACGGGGGATTACTGTACAGGCTGTCATTTGTGACATCGAAATGCCACGCCTGGACGGGTTTGGCTTCCTAACCAAATTCAAATCAAACCCCACGTTTGAGGCCATTCCAGTGACGATGCTCACCTCCCGCACTGGCAATAAACATCGTCAACTTGCGTTCAGCCTGGGAGCGGCGGCTTACTTCTCCAAGCCTTACAATGAGCAGGAACTGGTGCAAACTCTGGAACAATTGATTGCCAACCGCCGTGAGCAGGTGTTTACTTCACATTGATAAAGCGTTAGATGTGATTCTAAAAGATTGAGAGATTGATGCTGCTTTAGCTTTGACTTCATATTCAAGATTCTTCTTATGTAAGCGGTAGTTGATTCCTAGAGTGATGATTTCTGCTGTTAATAGGGCAACACAAAACTGGTGAACCATTGATCAGATAAATGCGTTTTATTTAATCGATACTTGTTTTTCATGGTGAACTGGATACAACAAAGCAGCAAAGCACTGCTTCCACAATATGAAATAAACGTGGAATTTCTGTGACAGGAGGGAATGCCGGTGAACTGCGACATTTTTTGTTACTATAGGTTTGTCACAAGAATGTCACATTTATTTTTTAGAATGTGAAGCATCAATGGCTTTTGCGTTCTTCAGATCCCAGCATGATCCTTTTGTCTCCTTCCACTTACCCTCCGCCTGAAGCTGGATGGCGTGATTTACCCCCGATCGTAAGCGAAGGATTGATCCATAAATTTATTTATTGGAACGTTTCACTGAAACATGGAATGCGTTATGGTGCCGACCTTTACATGCAGTTTCAGACTTATCCGATTACCGATCGACTAAAGGCGTGTGATGTTGCCTGTGAATGTCAATCCCAAGGGATTGATGTTTGCATTACAGCTTCAAAAACGACTTATACCGTTTGGCTCAGCTTGCGATCGCTCAACTTGCTTCTAGCAGACTCTCCCAATCAGTCAATTACTGTTAAAAATCAAACGGTCGATATTTTTCAATTGTTGTAACAAGTTCTCTTAATAACTGAGAGTCCGTCTGAGAAGTACTCAGTGTCATGCTGAAAAAAGCAAATGCGTAGTGAATTATTTTAGTTTGCAACTTCAAACTCTAGATTCTTCGTTACGCTATGCTCCACCCAGAAGGATAAAAGTAACCTTTAAAGCAGATGCTAAAGCATGACACTATGATCCAGGATTATATTCACCTATTAAATTCTACACAGAATAGTCATGCTTGACTTTTATCCCTCTTTACTTAGCACTGAATCAACTGAATCTATTTATCCTCAATTGGACATACAAAATAATCTATCTCTATTTATCAGTCATGAATTAAGAACGCCTCTTACATCGATTCAAGGAGTATTGGGGCTACTTCACTCCGGGCAGCTTGGTGAATTGTCGGAAGAAGGGCATCGCTTATTGACGATCGCCCTCAACAATACACAGCGGTTGACTCGGTTAGCTTGTGCAATTGAACGTGAAAGTACTGCTGCCTTCACGCTACTTTCACCTATTGAAATAGAGCAATTACAACTAGAAAACGAACTTTACCAAGCATTTATACGGAATCAACTCAGACTGGCATATCAACCGATCGTGCAGCTTACTCCGCGCAGAATCACCAGTTTTGAAGTCTTGACTCGCTGGCACCATCCTGTGAAAGGTGAAATTCCTCCCTCCCGCTTTATTCCGATGGCAGAACGCTCTGGCATGATCCACGAAATTGGGCTGTGGGTATTGGAACAAGCTTGTCACCAGTTAGCGAGATGGCAGCAACAGTTTCACCAGCGATCGCCACTCTGCATAAGTGTGAACTTATCTGCCATCCAACTGCTGCAAACAGACCTGCCACAACAAGTTCAACAGGTTTTGCAGGCAACTGCGATTTCACCCCATAGTTTGAAGTTAGAAGTCACAGAGACAGCCCTGATTCAAAATCAGTCTCTGGCAATGGCTCTACTCAACGACCTTCGTCAGATGGGTGTGCAAATTTATGTTGATGATTTTGGGACGGGGTATTCTTCTCTGGCTCGCCTCCAAGATCTTCCAATTGATGCGCTCAAAATCGATCGCTCCTTTATCCATGCCAAACGCTGGGATATTAGTGAAGCCATCATCCACCTAGCAGCTAAGCTGGGCCTCGATGTGATTGCTGAAGGGATCGAAACTTTGGAAGAACTGTGTGCGCTGCAAACTTTTGGTTGTCAGCAGATGCAGGGATACTTCTTCTCAAAACCCCTAGAGGTAGAAGCTGCAACTGCGTTCCTGGACACACATTCGAAATCACCTATTGAGTAGGCTTTGAGTCGGCTGATTTACACTTGCACGGGCTATGTCATTATTATTGACGATGCCCTCGAAAACTTGCGTGTGTTGTCAAAAACGTTGACACTTAGCGGTTGGTGTAATGCGTAACAACTGGGGCGATGGCTTTTGTCAGCATTCAAAACGCTCCGCCTGATTTGATTTTGCTAGATATCCAGATGCCTGAATCGGATGAGAGTAAGATCCGGCAGATTTTGATGAACCTACTCGATAATGTCATCCAATTAACCGAAGCAGGAAATGTACTTGTTCATGTTGACGTTAAAGAACGGGTCATTTCCCCAACTAATAGTGCTTGTAGGTTGATATTGGAGGTGCAAAGTACGGGAATTGGGTTAGCATCCAATGAATTAGATGTTGCTAAAGCAAATTCTGGCGATCCACACTTTCCTGGCGACAACCTTCGAAGTTTGGACTCATAATTTTTAGTTTGATAGGATTGTCGAAATTACTCAACCCATGCCCAATTCTCAATGAGAGCTGTTTCTGTGTTCCCCTAATCAATCATGGTTTATAGTCTGGGACAACCCGCCAAAGCAAACATTTTGATTGTAGATGATACCCCGGACAATTTGCGGGTATTGTCTGCAATGCTCACAAATCGCGGTTATGATGTGCGCAAAGCTTTGAGTGGGCAACGGGCGATCGCTTCCGTCCAATCTGAACTGCCCGACCTCATTCTGCTTGACATTAAAATGCCTGAAATGGATGGTTACGAGGTGTGTCGGTGTTTGAAGACGATTCCCCAGACCCGCGAAGTGCCGATTATTTTCATTAGTGCCCTCGATGATGCCTTAGATAAAGTCAAAGCATTTGCTGCCGGAGGCGTAGATTACATCACAAAACCGTTTCAGGAAGCAGAAGTGCTGGTGCGGGTTGAACATCAACTCCGTATTCAACGCCTGCAACGTCAGTTAATTCAGCAGAATGAAGAACTAATGCGATCGAATCGGGAGTTGGAGCAATTTGCTTATGTCGTTTCTCATGATTTACAACAACCCCTGCAAAGTATTACAGGTTTTGTCAAGTTGTTACAGTTGAAATATGACGCAACACTAGATGACGTGGCGCAAGATTATTTAGGGCGTATTTACGAAACGGGCAGTCGGATGCAACGGCTTGTGCAGGACTTACTGGGCTATGCTCAAATTGACAAACAATCTAAGGATGTGCAGCTTGTTGATTGCAATCAGGTACTCAAACAAGTATTGGAGAACTTACAAGGTGCGATCGACGAAAAGCGGGCCGTTTTAACGCATGAACCACTGCCCCTGATTCAAGGGAGTGAAACTCAACTCATACAACTGTTTCAAAACTTAATTGGCAATGGCATTAAATTCGTGCCCCCGGATGTAGTTCCCCTGATTCACATTTCGGTTATTCGGCAGAATCAGTGGTGGCAAATTGGGGTTCAAGACAATGGCATTGGCATCCAACCAGAATACCTGGAGCAGATTTTTGAAATCTTCCAACGCATTCATTCATCTCATAAATACCCTGGAATTGGCATTGGTTTAGCCACCTGCAAAAAGATCGTTGAACAGCATGGTGGGAAAATTTGGGTGATCTCCACACCCGGTCAAGGTACAACGTTTTACTTCACCTTGTATGCCCACGCGGAACGGGGTTAGGGTTGGCTCTGGTGGAGCAACTCGATCGTCACATTGGTGGCTCAATTCAAGTTTCCAGCGGCGATCGCTCTACCGCCTTTACGCTCAAAGTGCCCCACACCCTCAGCGTTGCTTAACAAAGGAATGAGTTTGTATTTGTCAGGCTGAACGCAGCATCACAAAGTCAAACAGCTACGGGTGTGGTGAAGTTGGTGATGATTCTTTCCAAACCGGGCATCATGGAACTGACAACTGCTCTTTTCTCTACAACGATGCGGATTTTGCTGGTCGAGGATGACACCTTGCTCTCTCAAATCGTGGCTGATCATCTCATCAGTCAACATTACGTCGTAGATATCGCCACAGATGGACTAACCGGATTTGACTATGCGCTGGCTGTTTCCTACGACCTGATCGTTTTAGATGTCAACTTGCCTCAACTCAATGGGATTCAATTGTGCCAGCAGTTGCGCCAAAATTCCTACACGGGGCCAATTCTGTTGCTCACCGCTAAAGGTGAAAGTGCTGACAAGGTGATGGGCTTAGATGCAGGAGCCGATGATTATGTCGTCAAGCCTTGTCCATTAGCAGAAATTAGTGCGCGCGTGCGCGCTTTATTGCGGCGCTCCAACCTGGTGGGATTGCCCTCCTTGGTTTGGAGAAATCTGAGTCTTCATCCGGTGACCTGTGAAGTCACTTGCGACGGTCAACCGCTGGCCCTTTCGCCCAAAGAATATAGTTTGCTGGAGTTGTTTCTCCGCAATCCTCAACGAGTGTTTAGTAGTGCCAGTATCCTGGAAAATTTGTGGAGTTTTGAAGATGTTCCGGGAGAGGAAACGATTCGATCGCACATCAAACGACTGCGGCGCAAACTGAAAGCATCCGGCAACGATGATTTGATTGAGACAGTTTACGGCATGGGATATCGTTTGAAGCTATCAGATACCCCTGCCCTGCCTGCTCCTGCACCCAAACCCAACACCGATGCAACTCAGAATCAAGCTCAGCAAGCTGTGACTGGCCTGTGGTTGCAGTTCAAACAACTTACTTTAGAACGATTGGCTGTGCTGGATCAGGCTGTTTTAGCTTTGGATTCCCATAGACTATCTCCCACTCTACACACTGCCTCGGTTCACGCTGCCCACAAGTTAGCAGGGTCTTTAGCGATGTTTGGGTTTCCAGCAGGCAGCCAGTTGGGGCGTGAAATTGAACAACTGTTACTTGCGTCAACGACTCCTATCCTGGCTCAACTGAAACCGCTGGTTCATCAACTACATGAGGTCATCCAAGCAGCTGAAGTCAGTCTCATTGCACCACCACCGCTGCCGCAAGCATTATCTCTGCCTTTGCCTGTTTGCCAAGTGCAACCGTCGATCGCAAAACTCAAGCTGTTGCTCATTGATCCCGATCCTGCTCTCACTCAGCAATTTCAGCGAGAGGGATTAGAGTTAGGGGTGCAAGTTGCCGTTGCCCACAGCATTATGGAGGCCAGATCTTGTTTAGCACTGGGTCTGCCGGATTTGATTCTGTTGGCTCCCATATCTTCCCTGGCCGACTCCAGTGAGTTGAAATTTTTGGATGAGTTGCAGGCGCAAACGCCAAAACCAGTGGTTGTTTTATTTACAAAGCAGAGCGATTTTACAAGTAGGTTGGCTGGGCTACGTCAGGGGTACGATCGCTTCATTTCCAAATCCACTCCCGTGAACAAAATCCTGCTGCAACTGCGTGCGCTTCATGCCCAACTAAGTTCTGTTCCTATTAATTCTTCCGCCATTAAAGTGCTGGCCGTGGATGATGATCCAATCATTTTGGCCCAATTAGCGCAGTACCTTCCTCATTGGGGCATTCAACTGACAACTTCCAACCACCCAACCACCCTCTGGCAAACGTTGGAAACAGTTCAACCTGATCTCATGATTTTAGATGTAACAATGCCCACTATTAGCGGCATAGAGGTATGTCAACTGATTCGCAGCGACACTGCCTGGAGTAATTTACCAATTCTGTTTTTAACGTCCTGGTCTGAACCTGAAGCCATTTTGCAAATTTACCAAGCAGGTGCCGATGACTATATCAGCAAACCGTTTACCGATATGGAGGTTGTGACTCGAATTTTTAATCGACTTGCTCGCCATCGATCGACCAGTTTGGTTCAAGCTGTTTAACTGACGCAGGCCGCAACGTTTCGTTATTTATAGCCGTAGCCATGTGCAACCTGGCCAAGGCAAGTCAGAACGCCTACCCAGAATCGGCCTTTGAAGAAAGACTTTGTCTTAGGAACGAGAATTAAATAAAGTGGCAAATTCTGTGGAATGGGCATCCTGCCTGTCACTCACAGCCGAGACGGCTATGCCACTTTATTTAATCCATAGTCCTTAGGCTTTCTGCCCAAAGCCATAACCTTACGACGCACCCATTTATGGAAATTAAACGAATTCTAGTAATTGATGACGAACCAGATATTCGAGAGATTGCCAGGATGAGCCTCAAAATCACTAACCAATGGACGGTGTCTGTAGCGGCATCTGGGCCTGAAGGGATCGCGATCGCGGCATCTGAGCAACCGGATGCGATCTTACTCGATGTCATCATGCCTGAAATGGATGGGCTAACCACCCTTAAAGTGTTGAAGGCCAATCCCTTGACTCAACATATTCCTGTCCTTCTACTCACGGCCACAGTCAAAGTTGCGACCCATCAGCAATATGCCGCATTGGGTGCAAAAGCGGTGCTGTTGAAACCGTTCGATCCAGGACAGTTAGGTCATCAAATTGCTAGAATCTTGGGCTGGCAAAATGAAGCTGTCAGTCGCGCTTGAGGATTGGAACGGAGAGAGAGGGATTCGAACCCTCGTTAGAGTTACCCCTAAACAGCATTTCCAGTGCTGCGCCTTCAACCGCTCGGCCATCTCTCCAGGGGGGTTGCGCTGTATCATCAGCCACAAGATGATTATGTTAGCAGAACATCGCCCCTTAAAGGTAATCGTTTTTTTATTTATGACTCGTTTTTATTCTGTCAAAATCCACGATCGCCGTTTCGATCGCATTTACACGGTTCAAGTTCCTGCCGATCGCTACATTTTGCATTGTGCCGAAAATCAAGGCGCTAATCTCCCATTTGCTTGTCGGAACGGCGCTTGTACGACTTGTGCTGTGCGAGTTCTTACGGGAGAGGTGTATCAACCGGAAGCGATGGGGCTATCTCCCGCATTACAACGACAGGGATATGCTTTGCTTTGTGTTAGCTATGCTCGGTCAGATTTGGAAGTGGCAACTCAGGATGAGGATGAAGTATACGAACTGCAATTTGGGCGTTATTTTGGCAAAGGTAGTGTGCGGCGGGGATTGCCCCTAGAGGAAGACTAAGGAGGATGAATGGCACTTGATCCCAAGCAGCTTCAGACTTTTCTGGATGTTGCGACAGAAGCGGTATTGGCTGGTGGGGCCATCTTGCAGGATTACCTGGGCAATTTAGACAACATTGAGGAGAAGGGGCGACCGGGCGATTTAGTGACGGAGGCGGACAAAACCGCAGAAGCTGTGGTGCTAGATGTGCTGCATCGACACGTCCCCACCCACGAAATTTTGACCGAAGAATCGGGGCAACTGGGGACGGTGGGCAGCGAGTTTTTGTGGGCGATCGATCCTCTGGATGGCACCACCAACTATGCTCACCAATACCCTGTTGCCGCCGTTTCGGTTGGGTTGATGCTAGCGGGGACGCCGATCGTCGGGGCCATTTATGATCCCTTTCGGCAGGAATTATTTCGAGCGGCGCTGGGATGGGGGGCAACTCGCAACCGTCGTCCCATTTCCGTGTCTAAAACCCATGATTTAGCCAAAAGCTTGCTGGTGACGGGTTTTGCCTACGATCGCCAACAAACCGCTGACCATAACTATGCTGAGTTTTGTTACCTGACCCACTTAACTCAAGGGGTGCGGCGCAGCGGTTCGGCCGCAATGGATCTGGCCTATGTTGCTTGCGGTCGGTTTGATGGCTACTGGGAGCGGGGGTTATCGCCCTGGGATATCACAGCGGGAGTTGTGCTTTTGCAGGAGGCGGGTGGCCAAGTAACAGCCTACGACAGCTCACCGTTTCAACTTCAGTCGGGCCGAATTTTGGCCACTAACGGGCGTATCCACCCCGACCTCAGCCGCGCCCTGCAAACCGTGCCTCCGATCGAAATTTGGGCTGATCACAGTCAGTTTAGTCAATTACGCTAGCGCAGACTGCAATCAGTCAGATTACACTAGTAAGAATTCAACGGCAGTTAGGCAACCATCAACATGTCTTTCCAAATTGAACGAGGACTATTCGTTTATGACTTCATTGACCAACACGCCGTTTTAGGGGTGCCGATCGATGCCGACCCCCAAACTATTCGCAAGCGCTATCTTAAAATTGCTCGACGGCTCCATCCCGATAGTTGCATTTCCGAAAGTGACGCTGATAAGCAGCGGGCTAGCGAATTTTTGTCTAAGCTCGTGAATCCGGCTTGGGAGAAGCTTTCCCAGGAAAAAGAACGCATGGATTACGACTTCACCCTGAAAATGGTGGCAACTAAGCGCGCTAATCCCGCTGAGTTGACGTTGGGCCACCTGGGTAAAGAACTGCTGACCGCCAGTAACCCGGATCATTTCTACAGGACTTCACTCAAAACCTTAGCCGAGAAACAGTTCGAGCATCTGGATCAAACCCTTGACATCACAGGGCAGTTGAGCGAACTGAATATGGTCTATTTGATGCGCAAAGATGGTCAGACCGGTGGCACCCCTTCCGCCCAACGCTCCATCTACACTGGCAGCAATATTCCAGACTCGTCTCAATCTTCAGTGCGCCCCGACCTGCCGCGATCGACTCCCGTCCAGCAGCCGCGTGAATCGGTGACAGACCAATACTGCCGTCGGGCCGAAGGCTATGCCGCCAAAAATAATTTTGCCCAGGCCGTTTTGGAATTACGGGATGCCTTGCGCATGGATCCCACAAACAGCCGCTGCCACGCCCTTTTGGGAGCAGTTTATTTGAAGCAAAATCAAGTGACGATGGCGCGGATTCACTTCAATAAAGCGCTGGAAACTGATCCCCAAAATACGATCGCCCTAGAAGGCAAACAGCGATTAGAGGCTCAAGCCGCAGGTAAGACAACGTCCTCAACGCCACAGGCCGCTAAATCTGGAACCAAAGCTCCTGCGCCAAAATCAGGGGCAAAACCAAGTAAGCCCAATGATCAGGCTGGGGGCGGTTTGTTTGGATTATTTGGTGGGAAGAAAAAGTAATGGTTTATCAACCTCCCGTTGGGGCCAGAGATTTATTACCTCTGGATGTCGCCCAAAAACGCTGGATTGAAGATCGGTTGCAGCAGGTTTTCCATCGATGGGGTTATCACCGCATTATTACCTCAACGCTGGAACGGCTCGATACCCTTATGGCTGGTGGCGCAATTCAGCGATCAACGGTATTACAGCTTCAAGATCAAGAGGAAGAACTGGGCTTACGTCCAGAACTCACCGCCTCGATCGCCCGCACTGCCGTCACTCGCATGGCCGGTGCAACCTATCCCCTGCGGCTCTACTACAACGCCAATGTGTTTCGGCGAGCGCAGGAAAGCAGCTACAACCGCCAGCAGGAGTCTTACCAGGCAGGCGTGGAGCTACTTGGCAACGGTGGCCTCTTAGCAGATACCGAAATCTTGCTCCTCCTGCTGGACTGCTTACAAAGCCTAGGCTTAAGCGAATGGTCACTTGTGCTAGGGGAATCGGGCCTGACACGATCGCTGCTCTCGCCCTTCCCAGAAGCCATTCAACCCACAATTCGTCAGGCGATCGCCAACCTTGATCGAGTGACCCTGGAAACCCTCCCCTTAACCAGAGAACTACGCGATCGCGCCTTGCTCATGCTGGACTTGCGGGGTAAGCCTGCTACTGTTTTACAGAAAGTTGCTCAGTTGCCTGATCTGAATCCCTCTCAGCAACAATCTATCATTAATCTCAAAGCCCTCGTCGAGTTGCTGGCCTCGGCTCACTCCCCGCTTCCCACACCGCACGCCCTCATCCTTGATCTGAGTCTGATTCAGACCCTCGACTATTACACAGGTATTGTGTTTGAAGTCGTTCATGAACATGTCAGCGGGTTACAGGTCTTGGGGCAGGGCGGACGTTACGATCAACTACTTGGGTTATACCATCCTCAGGGCCAATCCCTACCTGGTATCGGGTTTGCACTCCAGATTGAGCATCTGCACCAAGTTCTGGTGCCAACTGGGCAACTGCCTCAACAAACTCCAGCGATCGACTGGCTCGTAGTCCCAGAATCGCCGCTAGCCTACCCTCATGCCCTGCTTTACGCTCAGCAACTCCGTGCTTCTGATACACTGATGCGGGTTGAAATAGCCCTGGGCGATCGACCAACGACAGAAGTTCAAGATTATGCCAACCATCGGCGCATCCAAAACATCGCCTGGATCGCCGCCAACGGTGACGCTAAAGTAACAGAGAATCTGGCCGGAGATGTCGCGACGAAAGGCTACACATTTTAGGAAAACCCAGAACCTAAAACCTCTTTCTTCAACTCTCTGTCTCCTGCCCTTTGCCCTTTGCCCTCTGCCTTATCCCCAACCCTCAACCCGTTAAAATGCCTCATACCATCGTTACAAATACTTGTGAAGGTGTTGCCGACTGTGTGGATGCTTGCCCCGTCGCTTGCATTCACCCTGGTGATACCAAGAACGCCAAAGGCACCGACTTCTACTGGATTGATTTTTCGACCTGCATTGATTGCGGCATCTGCTTGCAGGTTTGCCCCGTGGAGAACGCGATCGTGCCCGAAGAGCGGCCTGACTTGCAAAAAACGCCCTAGCAGGCGAAACTTCGGAGGCAGAAGCCGCACCCTCAACGAATTGTGTCTCCCCGCTTCAATCAAGCCCACTCATTCCCCCGTCTTTTCCCCATGGCTGATGCTCCCATTCTCGAAGTTGAAAACGTCTTTGCGGGTTACGTCAAAGATTTAGATATTCTGCAAGGGGTTCACTTCCGCATCGCCCCAGGTGAATTGGTTGCAGTGATTGGGCCAAATGGAGCCGGAAAATCTACCCTAGCCAAAACGATTTTTGGCCTGTTAACACCTCATACTGGGAAGATCCTGTTTCAAGGAGAAACCATTGTTGGCTTAGAATCGGATGCGATCGTGCGGCGCGGCATGTGTTATGTCCCCCAAATCGCCAACGTGTTTCGCTCGCTGACTGTGGAAGAAAACCTGGAGATGGGTGCTTTTGTGCTGGATCAACCCGTCCAACCACTGAAAGAAGAGATTTACTCCCGGTTTCCCAGGCTCTCTGACCGGCGTAAACAGCGGGCTGGAACTCTTTCCGGTGGAGAACGCCAAATGTTGGCAATGGGGCGTGCTTTGATGCTGAAACCTAGCCTACTCATACTCGATGAACCATCAGCAGCTTTATCTCCCATTCTTGTCAACAGTGTGTTTGACCAGATTCGCGAGATTAACCAGGCTGGAACCGCGATCGTCTTGGTGGAACAAAATGCCCGTAAAGCACTGGAAATGGCCGATCGAGGGTATGTGCTAGAAGCAGGCAAAAATCGCTTTGAAGGTCGTGGCATTGATTTACTTAACAATCCCAAAGTTGGTGAGCTTTACCTAGGGGTCGCAAAGGCCCATTAATCGCGATCGCCATTCATCTCTGTCCGATCCAAACTAATGTAAATTCGGGCATTTGCCGTTTTTGCCAATTCTCGTAACGTTTCTAGCTCTTGTAACCGTAATAACGCTGGATGTCGCGTATATGCCTCTGCCGCTTGCTCTCGCTCCTGCAAGGCGCGAATATCAGCTTCTGTTTTTATACGTTGAACTTCCGCTTCTGTTTGCGCAGCCTGCCGAGTTGCTTCTACTTGCGCCTCGATTTCCAGCCGATGAGCCTCTGCGGTAGCTTGGGCTTCAATCTGCTGCACTTGAGCCTTGGTGCGAGCCTCAACCAGTTGCACTTGACTCATGCGCTCGGCGGCTAACACTCGATTCATAATTTCTTGAAGGTTTCCCGGAAACACCAAATCTTTTACATCTGCCCGCAGAATGTTGACTCCGTAACGGCTGGCGACTTCCTGGACATCCTGCAAAATGTCTTCACTTAAGCGATTACGATTCGTCAAAATTTCTTCTAGGGACATGGACGCGAGCGAGCGACGGGCAGCCAATTGCACATCGCTGTAAAGTCGATCTTCGTAATTTTCGACTTCATGTAATGCGGCCCGCGGATCGGTCACGCGAAACTGCACCACAATACTGACCCGGACTGCCACCTTATCCGCTGTCAAAATCTCCTGGCCCTTAATCGTGAGGTCGCGTTCCCGCACATCTATCAGCAAAATCTCCACTTGCGGGGAGCGAAATGGGCCTAAATTAATCGATCGTGGAACAACATATCGACCGGCATTGAGTACCTTCACGAGTACACCATCCCGGTAAAGCAAGCCGCGATGGGTATCTTTGATAATAATGTCTCGTCTTCCCATACCAAACTCGACGCAACGTGCAAACTCAACGTTTCGCGTTTGGCTTTGAAAAATTAAGGTGCCCCGTAGCTGAGTCGATGTGGAGAACGAGCATTCAGATGAGTAAAGTCTGAATCGCCCTGAGACAACTGAGGTCGGCGATAGAGATACTGGATGGCAACTCGCTCCTTACCTGCCGGGGCAGTACCATTATGCTCAAAAAATTGAAGAATGTCAGATTAACCTGCTCCTTGGCTTACAATACATAGTTTGAGTGTCTTGTTTCTTCTTCGTCTTGTGTCTTTACGATTAAGTGCCGACCACTTGAATGCGATGCGATCGCATGCTGAACAAGCCTATCCGGATGAGTGTTGTGGCTTGCTGATTGGTCGATCGGATCAGCGTACTGGTCATCTGATTGCGGTTCAAAGTGTTGTTAATGATTGGAATCCTCATCTCGCCCAAACCCTGGGAGACGAGGCAACTTTCGGCAAAACCCGCCGATATGGAATTAATCCCCAAGATATGCTGAAGGGGATGCAAACTGCTCGCAGTCGAGGATTAGACATCATCGGCATCTACCACTCTCACCCCGATCATGCGGCCATTCCGTCCGAGTGCGATCGGCGCTTGGCGTGGCCCCAGTACTTCTACATCATTCTCTCCGTCCACCAGGGGCATGTGCAAGACATCCAAAACTGGCAATTGGACACGAGTCACCAATTTCAACCCAAACCGATTTCCCTAACCTCTACGCCAACTCCCTATTAGCACCTCGTTCTCTCCTTTATTTACTACCGCAAACACATCACTATGCTCAATCCCAACCTGGACGATATTCAGCTCGAAAAAGAAGAATACGAACGATACTCGCGTCACCTCATCCTGCCGGAAGTGGGTTTAGAAGGTCAAAAACGTCTCAAAGCAGCCAGTGTCCTTTGCATTGGCACGGGTGGTCTTGGTTCGCCGCTCCTGCTCTATTTGGCCGCTGCCGGAATTGGGCGGATTGGCATCGTTGATTTTGATGTCGTCGATCGCTCCAACCTCCAGCGTCAGGTCATCCACGGCACCTCCTGGGTGGGTAAGCCCAAGATTGAATCGGCCAAAAATCGGATTCATGAAATCAACCCCTACTGCCAGGTAGATCTCTACCCCACTCGCCTCAGTGCCGAAAATGCGCTCCAAATTGCGGAACCCTACGACATTGTGGTAGACGGCACTGACAACTTTCCCACCCGCTATCTGGTCAACGATACCTGCGTGTTGTTGGGTAAACCCAATGTCTACGGCTCAATCTATCGCTTTGAAGGGCAGGCCACCGTTTTCAACTACGAAGATGGCCCCAACTATCGCGACTTGTATCCTGAACCACCCCCACCTGGATTAGTGCCCTCCTGCGCAGAAGGCGGCGTACTGGGCATCCTCCCCGGAATCATCGGTGTAATTCAGGCCACAGAAACTATCAAAATCATTTTGGGTCAAGGCACAACGCTCAATGGGCGGCTGCTCCTGTTCAACGCTCTAGATATGAAGTTTCGAGAACTGAAGTTGCGCCCTAACCCTCAACGTCCAGTGATCGAAAAGCTGATTGACTACGAAATGTTTTGTGGTATCCCGCAAGCAAAAGCCGCTGAAGCACAGCAACAGTCAGATCTCCAAGAGATGACAGTGCAGGAACTCAAACAGTTACTCGATAGTGAGCCGGAAGATTACTTGTTGATTGACGTGCGCAATCCGAATGAGTACGAAATTGCTCGCATTCCCGGGGCTGTGCTGATTCCATTACCCGAGATTGAGAACGGCAATGGCGTTGAAAAAGTCAAATCGCTGCTCAACGGTCACAAACTTGTGGCCCACTGCAAGCTAGGGGGACGTTCGGCCAAAGCGCTGGGAATTTTGAAACAAGCTGGGATTGAAGGAATCAATGTGAGAGGTGGCATTACTGCCTGGAGCAAAGAAATTGATTCATCTGTACCTGAGTATTGATGAATCAGAATTGGATATATAGCTTTGGTCAGAACGCTTAGGCCAAAAAGGAAGTTGCGAAGGAATGAGAATTAATTAACTTCTACTTTTGTCGGATGTGGGCGTTAGCCGTAGCGCATCAATCCTTACACATGGCTACAGCTATAGTCTATGCTCTTGAGGCATGGGGATTTATCCTTCGAGGGCTTTAAAGCCTGGGCTGATGCGACGCAAAGCTTACTTAGGACGTTGGTTGTTGTTCGGTGGGTGGTTTAAATCCGTGTTCAAAGGCAAAGCGAACTAACTGAGACCGGTTTTCTAACTCAAGTTTGCTTAAGATGTTGCTGAGGTGGGTCTGGACGGTGCGGGGGCTGACAAATAAATGATCCCCAATTTGTTTATTGGTATAACCCTGCACAACTTCCCAGAATACTTTGGCTTCGGCTGGAGTAAGGGGCAGCACCTCAGATGAACTGGATTTGGTGGAATTGGTTGTTGCTTGGGGATCAGGCGATCGCTGCATGAGGCGAACTAATTCTGTATGAAAACGGCGCGATCGCTCCAGTTGAGCTTCAATTTTTGCCAGTAACTCTTTTGGCTCGAATGGTTTGATTAAATAATCATCGGCTCCCATCAAATGCCCCTGTACACGCGCATCGACTTCGGCACGGCTTGATAGAAAAATAAACGGAACGAGTTGACCAGAACGGCTGGCCCGGAGACGACGGCAAAACTCATAGCCGTCCATCTCAACCATCATCACATCGGACACGACCAGATCCGGCGGATCTTGTTCAAAAACTTGTAGCGCTTCGGCTCCCGAACCCGCATTCAGGACAGCATACCCCCGCTTTTCAAGATACCGAGTCAACGCCAATCTTAACGTTGTGTCATCGTCAACAACCAGAACTCGTTTCATCTGATGTTCCCAAGCAATAACATTTTTAGAAGCAAGATTAATGAAATCAGACCAATGACGAAAACCTGTCCTAGAAACAGACAAACGCCCATTTACTCCATTAGCGTTCCCCAGGCCGAATACTTTCTACCCTGTGGAAATTCTTTTCTGATGAAGCGATCGGTAAAAATTCACTGAATGATTCTGCTGCTTCTGGTTGCCAGGAACGAATCGTCCCCTTGCCCGCGCGGTATGATGTGCCCTTAGTGGCTGTTGCAGCATTACACAGGAGTGACATGCATGACCTACGAAAAGATTACTCCCCCTGAAACCGGTTCTGTGATTACGTTTCAAGCGGGTGAACCGATCGTTCCTGATGACCCCATCATTCCGTTTATTCGCGGCGATGGGACTGGAATTGACTTGTGGCCTGCCTCGCAGCGTGTATTCGACGCAGCGGTTGAAAAAGCCTATGGAGGAAAGCGGAAAATCTCCTGGTTCAAAGTCTACGCCGGAGACGAAGCGTGTGATTTGTACGGCACTTACCAATACCTGCCAGAGGATACTTTAACTGCAATTAGAACTTACGGAGTGGCGATTAAAGGACCATTAACAACCCCAATCGGCGGTGGCATTCGATCGCTGAACGTTGCTTTGCGCCAAATTTTTGATCTTTACGCCTGTATTCGTCCCTGTCGCTATTATGCAGGCACTCCTTCCCCTCACAAAACGCCCGAAAAGCTGGATGTAATTGTGTATCGGGAAAATACAGAAGATATTTACCTGGGGATTGAATGGAAGCAGGGTAGCGAGATTGGCGATCGGCTCATCAAAATCCTGAACGAAGACCTGATTCCGGCTACTCCCGAACATGGCAAGAAAAAAATTCCCCTGGATGCCGGTATTGGCATTAAACCCATCAGCAAAACTGGCTCTCAGCGGTTAGTTCGGCGCGCCATTAAACACGCCCTGCGCCTACCCAAAAACAAGCAAATGGTGACACTGGTGCATAAGGGCAACATCATGAAGTATACCGAGGGGGCTTTTCGCGATTGGGGTTATGAGCTGGCCACCAGTGAATTTCGGGCTGAATGCGTGACTGAGCGCGAGTCCTGGATTTTAAGCAACAAAGAAAAAAATCCAGAGTTGTCTTTGGAAGAGAATGCTCGCATGATTGATCCCGGTTATGATGCCCTCACGGCTGAGAAGCGGGCGAGCATTTGCGAAGAGGTTAAGCAGGTCTTAGATAGCATCTGGGCAACTCATGGGCATGGCCAGTGGCAAGCGAAGGTGATGGTAAACGATCGCATCGCGGACAGTATCTTCCAGCAAATTCAGACCCGTCCCGATGAGTACTCCATCCTGGCAACGATGAACCTGAATGGAGATTACCTATCTGATGCAGCAGCGGCGATCGTGGGTGGACTGGGCATGGGGCCTGGAGCCAACATTGGTGACCAATGCGCTATTTTTGAAGCGACCCACGGCACGGCACCCAAACATGCTGGCCTCGATCGAGTCAACCCCGGCTCTGTTATTCTGTCTGGAGTCATGATGCTGGAATACATGGGTTGGCAAGAAGCCGCAGATTTAATCAAGCAAGGAATCGGCGAGGCTATTTCCAAGCGAGAAGTCACCTACGATCTGGCTCGCTTAATGGAACCCCTCGTAGAACCACCCCTCAAATGCTCCGAATTTGCTGAAGCAATCATCCGCCGATTCTAAGGCATGAGGCTTAAACAACCTGTGGGGTGAGTGTCTCCCCGCTAGACGGGCGAAATGCCCATCCCACAAAGTTGCAGTCCAATGAATTCGCATTCCTAAGAAATGTAGATACCTTAGATAATTCTGAGGTATGTAGAAACCAAATGGATCTAGCGGTTGAGGCGAAACAGTAACAGTGAACCCGCTCCCAATGCCACCAGCGTCGGCAGCCAGCCAGCCAAGAACGCATTCAGCGCGCCCACCTGGTAAAGTCCCTGCCCCACAATAATCAATAAGTAGTAAGACACGATAATCATCAGGCTAAGGCCAAATCCCGCAGCGCGACTGGTACGTTGCGGGCGGACTCCCATCGTGGCCCCCACCAAACCAAACGCTAAGCAAGCGAACGGCAGCGCCAATTTCTGTTGCAACCGTAAGCGCATCTTGCGAATTTCCCGCTGGTTGCCGCCCTGCTCAATCAGCCGCAGATAGTCATTAATTTCCATAATGCTCATTTCATCCGGATCGCGGGATGTTTTCGCGATATCCAGCGGAGTGCGGGGCAGTTTCAATTCCTGCTGCTCGAAGCGCACAATGTTGCGGTAGGAACCATCAGGGGCAACTAAGTAGATCGTGCCGTTGAAAAAGTCCCACGATTTCTTATCTCCATTCCACATCGCTGTTTCAGAGGCCACGATCTGGTTTAGCCCATCTTTCGAAAAATCTAGAATGGTCAGTCCTTTCATTTGCTGCCCATCAAATTCGCGGGCATAGAAGGTGCGGGACAGTTGTTCTTCGCGGCGGCCATCCGGCAAACGGACTCGCCGAAATTCCTGGTAAAGGATATTGCGTTCGCTGAAGGAGGGTCTAGTTTTTGTGACGGCCTGTTCCAGTACATCGGCCGCCTGACGATTGGCAGCGGGAACGATCGCCTCGTTGAAGGCAAAATTGACCAGCGTGATCAGCAAGCCAACCACGATCGCGGGAGCGACTAACCGATACACACTCACGCCGCAACTGCGTAACGCAATTAATTCGCTATCACCGGATAACCGCCCATACACCATGAGGCAGGACAGCAACATGGACATGGGAAAGGCGAACCCCACAAAATAGGGCAGTTTCAGCAGAAAAATTTGCACCGCCGTGGCAAAGGGCAATCCTGATTCGGTGACTCGGCGCAACAGGTCGAGCAACACCCCGATCGACACGCCAATGGAGGTAAAAGCCACAACGCCAAACAGGAATGGCATAATTAGCTCTGCTGCAATGTAGCGATCCATCAGCGTGAACAACGGACTCAACCAATTGGTCGGGTTGAAGGAAGGCTTGTTTGCGGAAGAAATACTGGTTGCCATGCGAAATTCGTGAAAAAAGAACCGTGTTGATAAAAATTAAGCGTTAGAGCAAAGACGGATTAAAGTTGAAAGTTGTCGCCTAGATAATACTGGCGTACGAGCGGGTTGTTATACAGTTCCTCAGAACTGCCGGCAGCTAAAATCTGCCCGTCGCGCATAATGTAGGAGCGATCGGTGATGGCTAATGTTTCGCGCACGTTGTGATCGGTGATTAAGATGCCCAATTTGCGATCGCGCAAGTTAGAAACAATCTGTTGAATCTCGGCCACGGCGATCGGGTCAACCCCGGCAAACGGTTCATCCAGCAGCAGAAAGCGCGGCCCTTCTCGTCCAGCGGCCAGCGCCCTAGCTAGTTCAGTCCGCCGTCGCTCCCCCCCAGACACCCGAATTCCCAGCGTATTTGCAACTTTCTCTAACCGAAACTCTTTCAGCAAATAAGCCGCCCGTTTATCCCATTCTGATCGCGGCACGTTGGTCTGTTCCATCACCAACAGGATGTTTTCTCGCACGGTGAGATGCCGGAAAATACTTGCTTCCTGGGCCAAATAGCCGATGCCAAGGCGCGCCCGCATGTGAAAAGGCAGCGTCGTAATCTCTTCGTCGTTGAGCCAGACATGCCCCTGATTCGGTTTCTCTAAACCAGTTGCAATGTAAAAGGTCGTTGTTTTACCGGCACCGTTTGGGCCTAGCAGACCCACAATTTCACCCTGTGCCACTGAGAGGCTGACGCGACTGACCACCGATCGCGGCCCATAGGACTTATGAATGTTCTCCAACGCAATTTTCAACAGTCCACTCCTCGCGCCTTTATCTAGCGGTGGCACTGACCATTTTACCAAAGCAAATCATGCATCAACGATTAACGATTTTGAGGGCTACCAGGACTGACGTTTGAACGTCCATTGGGAGCCGAAAATTCGGGTTGGCCAAAGGGATCGACAACAGGTGTGGGAATTGAGGGAGTCGCGGCAGGAGTGGGAGTAGCAGCCGGACTTTCTCGCAGAATGTAAATCGCTTCGACTTGCTTAGGCGGTTGGGGCAGTGCCACGAAGCGGCCTTCATCAATCAGGTAGGTGATGGTTTCCCCACGTAAACTGTTGCCCTGTTGCAGTACATAGACATCACCCGTCAACACAATGCGCCGTTCTCGACTGAAGTACTGAGCTTGAGCCGAAGTCGCTTGAATTTGACGAGCGGGATAGTAGATTTGCACGTTGCCTCGAGCTGTGATCACGCCAGTTTTGGAGTTGGCTTCTTGCACATCCGATCGCAGTGTGATGGGTTGCCCACCCGCTGGCGGTTGCGTTTGGGCGATCGCACGGGGATTAAACGTGGGGGATGAAGCAATCTGGCCATCGGTGAGCCAAATACCTAGAAATCCGGCGGGCACGATCGCACTCAGCAGGAGCCAACGCTTCATCAACATGGGGATAAGAAAACGGTTCATCATGGGCAACAAAACAGTAGACAAACAACCTCAACGTAGTCAGTCCACAACAGTCATAACATAGAGACGACCAGGTGTCCCCATAAGTTTCTAGAGATTCAATGTTTCGGATTCAATTCGTTGAATATACGGCAACTTCAAAATTGAGCCATCCGCCATTTGGATCAGACCGGATTGCACCTGCTGGGCGATCGCCTCAACTTGCTCAACTCCTAACTGTTGCAATTGCTTCAGGAGCATGGCGGTACTGGTCATTAATGCGTCTACATCGATCGCGCCATAATCCGCAGGGTAAGCTCTAAGCCGATTCAACCCTTCCCCCATTAAAATCACGGCTCCTCGCCAGTTGGCATTACTCAAGTGGTAGAGCGCCACCGCAATCTGCAAAATGCCTTGATAAAAATTCTTGTCGGAGGATGGAGCGTTGATCCAGATGGCTTCCAGGGTATCGTGGCAGGCGTAGAACTCCTGCTGGTTGAACTGCTCAACCCCCTGCCAAAATTCTGTCGGGATTTCATCCATGCTGCATGCCTCACCTACTTAGCCTGAATTGCTGCAACAATACCAAAGATGATGAACAAAATTCCCCCCAGGAGCGTGAGAACTCGTTCGGAGATACGCCCCGCCACCAAGCGCCCACCCAGGACGGCGATCGCGGTACAAATTGCATGACCTAAAATGGCACCCAAAGCTACACCCGCCGGATCTTTGGAGGCAGCCAATGCCATTGTGGCAAATTGCGTGCGATCGCCCCACTCAGCGACGAAGGTGAGCAGAAAGGCTTGCCCGACGATCGCCACATTGGGGTGCAGCTGAATTGCCCCAGAACGGGCTTGTTCAATGGTTTGTTTAGCTTCTGCCATTTCTTCGCAGGCAGCATAGGCTGGCATCTGATAAGCGTCGTACAGCAACTTCAAACCAAATCCAATAAATAATGCAATCTCGGCATACCAGATGTAGAGCTTGGGCAGAAAGGCGATCGCCTGTCCCATCAACACCGACAGAATCGTCATCGCGGCTAATGCTGTGACAACGCCAATGAAAACCAAGCGGCGGGAGTGGCGAGTTGCCAGCAGCATAGCGATACAAAAGGTTTTGTCGCCCAGCTCGGAAACAGTAATAAGTAATAAACCTGCGGTGAAAGCCGTTAGCATCATTCAATCTCCTCAGAATCGGCAGTTGATCTCTGAGGGGCTTGGATGACTGCGATCGCCTCACCAAGCTCACCTCAGATGTGAACTCAGTGAAGGTCTCGCTTACAAGATGCAGTTATGGCTCACCTGAAAAAATTGATCGTCAACCAATCTAAACTAGATTCGTCTTTGTCGATTTACAGTGAACGATTGGATTGCTTCCTGTCATCTGAACCAGGCTCATCGCCAGTATGTTGATTCAGATGGGCTGGGTTAAAGCCAGCAGCTACTCCCCTTCAAACACCATGATTATACAGGGACGGTGACTAATCTTTAGCGATTGGTTAAAAAACGTGGCCCCATCAATTCGACTCAAATCGTTCTGGCAAACTTCCGCAGTTGGTAGGCAACCGACTCCGTTAGTTTGTACGTCCCGGCTCCCATTTGTTCTGCAAAGCGTTTCTCTGTCGCTTCTACGACATCTGCGGGGATTGATTTCCAGGCATCCAGGCTTTGCCACTGAATCACACACACAACCTCGTTGGGGTTATCGGCAGTGAGCCACACTTCCTTCCCCATGAATCCAGGATACTTGGCCAAAGCAGCGGTCCAAATCTCCTCATCAACTTGGATAAAAAATTCTCGTTGCGCTGCAGGCACCTGAAACTTCAACCATTCAATCACCATTGAGATCGCCTCTGCTGGATAACACCGCCTTCACTGATATCACCTCGACTGCAAGATTTCAAGCACAAACTTTATTTCGTCGCCAAACTACGGAAAAAACGGCATGGACGGTGAGCCGTACAAAGCCACACCTTCGGAATCAAGGTAAATCTGACAGAATAAGGAGGTGAATGACTGGGCAAATCGCCAAACTCCAGTTATTGTCCAACCGATAATCTTGGGCGATCGCCGCCAGTCTTCGTTTGATTGCAAGGAAAAGCAGCATGGATAATAACGATTGGTTAACACAGCTTTTGATGTTTGGCGTGGGGACAACTTCTCTAGTTGCAGAGAAAATGCGAGAAGTTAGCGATGAGTTGGTGAAAAACGGCAAACTCAATCCAGATCAGGCAAAGGAAGTGATGGATGACTTGCTGCAAAAAATGAAGAGTGAGCAGGGTAATTTAGAAGCTCAAATGCAGCGGCAGTTGCGCAACTTACTTCAGGATATTGGTGTGCCTCGGCAGGCCGAGATGGACGAATTGCGAGGCCGCATCGATCGCCTGGAACGCCAGATACGAGATTTGGAAAATAAGTTGTGGCGTTAGGCTAACCCATGATGATTCCCCCCGGTTTCTGCCAGCAGTCCGTGCCCACAACTCTGGGGCGGATGGTGTATTACACGCCTGAGGCCACCCTGGGCACAACGGGGCTACCCAACCTGGTGTTTTTGCACGGCTTTGGGGGTGGGTCTTCTGCCTACGAATGGTCGCAAGTTTACCCAGCGTTTGCCTTTAGTCATCGAGTGATGGCACCGGATCTGGTTGGGTGGGGGCGATCGGAGCATCCAGTTCGGAATTATCAAATCAGTGATTACACCACCACGATCACCCAGTTTTTAGAGCAAGCTTGTCAGGAGCCAGTTGCAGTGGTTGCCTCTTCGCTGACGGCGGCCATGACGATCCGTGTTGCGATCGTGCGGCCAGAGTTATTTAAATGCTTGATCTTGGCCACTCCGGCGGGATTGTCAGATTTTGGAGAGAACTATACCCGCAGCTTCTTTGCCAATTTAATCAAAATGCCGTTGCTCGATCGCGTGATTTACAGTGTGGGTATTGCCACCCGTGATGGCATTCGCGCCTTTCTGGAACAACGGCAATTTGCGCGCCCCGAACGAGTGTTTCCGGAGATTGTGGAAGCTTATCTGGAATCGGCGCAGCAACCGAACGCTGAATATGCTGCATTGTCGTTTGTGCGGGGCGATTTGTGCTTTGACCTGTCGTTGGATATGCCGCAACTTAAGGTGCCAACGGCGATCGTCTGGGGCAAAAAGTCTCAATTCACTGGGCCTGAGATTGGTCAACGGTTAGCAAACCTCAATCCGCAGTTTGTGCGAGTGTTCCAAGCATTAGACGATGTTGGGTTGACCCCGCACCTGGAGCAACCTGCTGTGGCAATCGCCCTGATTCAACGGTATTTGCAAGACTTGAACCTTAACTAATACTGATTTAACCAGTGATGGCGACGTATTCCTTTCCCCTTAGTCTTTAACCCACAAATTGTTTTTGAAATTCTTGTTCGGTCATCAGGTCGTGCGTGGTTTCGACGCGATCGAGGAACACTTTCCCATCCAGATGATCCAATTCATGCTGGAAGATGCGAGCCACAAAATCGGTCAGCATTTGTTGATACTGTCGTCCGTCTCGTCCCGTGTATACCACTTCAATTTGCTTATAGCGGGGCACCAGTCCACGAATTCCAGGGACGCTTAAACAGCCTTCCCAACCCTTCTCGGTTGCGGTTGAATGGGGCAGAATTCGGGGGTTGATCATCGCGATCGGGGCCATGGTGGGCGCATTGGGATAGCGCAAGTTGGGCCGAGAGGCCACAATTAACAACCGGACTGATTCACCCACTTGCGGTGCGGCAATCCCCACACCGTTCGCTTCGTGCACCTGTACCAACAAACGATCGCACAAATTTTGAATGTGCTCACTTCCAGCATCGGCAATGGGTTCCGCGATGCGACGGAGTTTAGGATTGCCTAATTCGATAATTTTGGGTTGGGCTGTCATGGGTTAGAACAAGTTCGAGCAACGAAAGCGTAACGACGGAAGGTAATATCCTGCCGCAGTGTGGGTACAAAGAACACTCCCTTACGGCAGGAAAAAGTTACTCTTCTGCTTGCGCGGATGCCGGGAAGGTGCCAACTCGCACCGATCGTGTCATAGCGCGTCCATTCCGAGTCAATTCCACTTGCATTGTGCTGCCAACAGGCGTTTTGGAAACGGCTTGCTGCACTTGATCTGCCGTTGTGATGGGTTGACCGTTGATCCGTTGAATGACATCACCCAGTTGCAACCCGGCCTGGGCTGCAGGAGAGTTGCGCATGATCCCCACCACAACTACACCGCGATCGTCTCGAATGTTGAGGTTAATTTCGGGATCATTGTTAATCTGCCGCCGCAATTCAGGCGTTAGGGTAGCCATCCGAATACCCAAGTAGGAGTGATCAACCTTACCTTTAGCAACGAGCTGATCGGCGATGCGTTGCGCGGTGTTGATCGGAATCGCAACCCCCAAACCCTGAGCGCCACCGATGATGGCTGTGTTCATGCCGATAACCTCCCCGCGCTGGTTGAGGAGTGGCCCTCCAGAGTTGCCAGGGTTAATCGCAGCATCAGTTTGAATGAAGTCCACTCGCTTATCGGGAACGCGCACATCGGAACTGCTGCGGCCTGTTGCACTGATGATGCCCACTGTGACGGTATTTTCCAGGCCAAGTGGGTTGCCGATCGCGATCGCCCATTCGCCAGGTTTAAGTTGATCCGCATTGCCTAACCGCACCGTCGGCAGATTTGCCCCCTGCACCTTCACAACGGCCACATCGGTCAACGAATCAGTACCCATAACTTTTCCTTGCATTTCCCGCCCATCTTTCATCTTGACGGTGACGGTATCAGCTCCACTCACCACATGGGCGTTAGTCAGAATCAAGCCATCCGGGCGAATGATGAATCCAGAACCTTGCCCCCGTTCAACCCGAGTCCGAGGTTGATTCGGCACATCGCCAAAGAAGCGGCGAAAGAACGGATCTTGAAAGACCGCTGGAACTCGATTGCGCACAGTTCGCGAAGAATCAATCCGGACAACCGCCGGACCCACTTGATCCACTGCTCTCACAATAAAGTTTGGATCAGTTGAGTTGAGAATCGCACTGCTGCGGCTGGGAGTTTGCGCAACGACAGCGGGAGTTTCAGTGGTTTGAGCGATCGCCGATCGCGTCACTCGACTCGTTACAATATATTCTCCAAACAATGCGCCCCCAGCACCAACTAGAGGCAAAGCCAAAAGCAAAATCGGCTTTTTCCAATTGATATGAGCAAAATTAAATGGCTTTTTGGCTGTGTTCATGGCAGTGTTGTCTTTCATCTGACCTAAATTCCTACTGATACAAACTTAGCCACGGCATATGACAATTGAATCACAACTTCATTTCAGAAGGATGAACTCCTAATGATGCTGGTTCCCCGATGGGTCTAACGTTTGAGGCCAGTCTCTCGACGATGAAGATTCCTGTCAAGTTCCTGGTTGCTTGCGCAATGACAACCTGCGCTTCATTAACTTTCTACCAAAATGGGGTGGAACTTGTCATTCGATCTTCATCTCCTAAACACGATCGCGACATATCCGTTTGGCAGTATTAAATCACAGGTGAATGAACTGCCAGGATAGATAACCACCGCCAGCTCTGAACTATCAGAAGATTGGTTGCGTTGAACGGTCAAACTCCATGAGGATGCCGGGTTGGTTATCTGTCCTTTTTTTTATTAAACAAATCGGTGCGTAAATTCGCAGGTGAGATCAACCCGCCCTTTGCGCAACATCGCCGGATCAAGGCGTTCGGTTGTGTTGCAAGTCATCAAGATCACCAGCCGTTGCTCATTTTGCATCGTGAGTTCATCCAGCACACTCCGATACAATGTGCCATCCAACAAACTGAGGATATGTTCAGTTTTGTTACTGTATTGCGCCACTTCCGATGAACGATCTTGCGCTAAGTTATCGGCCTCGTTAATGATCAAGCAAACTCGTTGAAGATAGGTGGGGGGCACAAAATTCTGCACGGCATCGTGATCCAGAATAAAGGTGACAAAACCCAGCGGTACTAAAATTTCTTTGGCAACAGCTTGAGTCCAGGCGGTTTTTCCGGTTCCCGGTTCGCCACTCACTAAAACCGCAAGTTGCTCTTGATCCAACACAGCTTGTTGCACTGCATCGGTAAAACTTTGCACATCTGGAGGAAACGATCGAATTGAGAACTCTGCCTGAAGTTGCCCCACTCGACTTTGATACCCACTCAGCATGACCGCTAAACCATGGGTAACTTTTTGCACCAGTGGTTTGAGATCTCGCGCCATCAAGGTCATGCGGCGTTCTTTGCCCAAGTTATCAATTTGAAGCCATAAATCTGGATCAAGCCACTGGGCATAGGCCGTGTTAATAATGTCCAGTCGTTCCCAGGTGGTGAAGTGTTGCGTTGGCAAATAAAAATGACGATCCAGGTAGTATTGAGTAATGAGATAGGGACGACCTAAAAGTCTCAAAACTTTGATGATAATAATTTCACGCAAACGATTAAATACGTAGTCGATCGCGATTACATCTCGACTCATGACTGCCTTAATTGGAGTTTCTACACTTAACACATCGATGTAACGATGGTCAGGATAGGGCGGATCGGGTGTAATGTAGCTCCAAAACTCATCTAGATGATAGCGGGCATCGGCAGAAAATAAGTTTAGGAAATTAGCCCACCAAGTATATTCATTCCGGCCAGCAATATTGGCCAAGCTACTGTTGAGATTAAACCACTTGTGAGCCAGCTCGCTAGTATCGTGCACCGCTAAGTTTGCCAAAAATTGTAAGTCAATTTGTCGGTAGTAGGGCCGCCAACCTGCACTTAGTAAACCTTGCGCTTGCGGCTGCCTGGAGTTGTAAGACTCGTAAGGATCGAAGTAGGTCATAGCGAACAAACAGCTTTCACTCATGATAGATCCTGCAAAGAAGAACTGCCCACAGTCGCACTACACTGCACTACATCAAGTGATGAGATGACTACATTTCGACTAAATTTACAGCCCTTCGTATTTAAGTTCGTTAGAGGTTCATTGAAGAAAAATTACTCGCTCACTTAAATTTTCCCTGCCGTAATCATTTAAGAATTAGTACTCATGCTTCTCTAAGTAATTTCCGCAAGTAAACTCTGATGAAAGCTTTTGCCTTTAAGGAAATCTTCAGAAAGTAGAAATACCACCTGTGAGAGAAAGATGCTATAGTTCTATCTTGGTGGGGATTACAGTCATCCTCACTGTACCGTTGCAAGATTTGAGAGATTTTACTGATTTGGCTTCATCCAACCTTTATGTAGACTTTGCTAGAAAGCACTCTATAGAAGGTGATTCAATTGGTTAAGGTTCTTAACTGGGATATTCCAGTTGAGTTTCGCGGATGGTTGGGGTTGAAGATTTAATGAAGTATGCGATCGGTTTTGCAAGTTTCCCTGAAATTCAATAGAAGTTTCAACCTGTTGTGGCTTTTTGCTCCTCTACTGTGTAGATAGTGCCTGAGATTGTGAATCGTGGAGTGCACATTTCGATGCTGATGTAGTTAAAACTCATACTATGGTCAAGGTCTAATTTCGGCTATCTACCTAGTCTTTACTTGGGTTCAAGACAAGTTAATTGGATTCTTAAATAATTCTTTAGTTGTTGATTGCTTGATTAACGATTGAAGGAATTTTCTGGGGTCTTGATGAAGTTGCACTTTGTACGCAAAAAGGAAGAAACCTTGTGAAAAAAATCCTGGTTATTTTATCTGAATGGGGCTATTGGGGCGAAGAACTGGTTGGCCCCTACGATGTATTGCTCGATGCTGGCTATATTTTTGACTTTGCTACTGCCTACGGTCGCAAGCCCCCTGCGTTACCGCCCAGCATGGATGAAACATATGTTGATCCCCCCCTAGACAAGCTTGTTACTGATGCTCACTACGCAAAGCGGACGACTGAAATTGATAAGTCGGATTTGCTGGCAAGCCCGATCAACCTCTCGGCCTGGTTCCCAGCAATGCCTTACTTCAATAGTGCAAATTTTGGGCACGAACTGGAAGCTTATTACAATAAACGGGAAAAAGCCTGGAAAGACTTAGAGCAGTATGATGCTCTCTTGTTACCTGGCGGTTCCGGCCCCATGGTAGACATGGTGAACAATGAGCGGGTACATGACGTGATTTTGGGCTTCCTAGCGCAAGGGAAGTTGATTGCAGCGGAATGTTACTGCGTCACTTGCCTCGCATTTGCCAGAGATTGGACCGATCGCAAGAGCATTATTTGGGGCAAACACGTCACAGGCCATGCGCGTGAATACGATTACAAAGATGGTACGGGCTTCGCTCAAATGTATGGCTATGACGGACAGCCGATGAATACCTCTGCTAACTTTGGGCCGCCCTTTTATCCGCTGGAATATATTCTGCGAGATGCCGTTGGTCCGGATGGGCAATACCATGGTGGCGTTGGTCACACGTTGTCCACAATTCTTGATTATCCATTTTTGACCGGGCGCTCTACTCAAGACTCGAAGCTAGTGGGCGAACTGATGATTCAAGCACTAGAACATGGATTGAAGCGTTACGGTTGGTAACTCTGACATTTCCTTGACGCAAAGGTTGCTTTAAGCGGGGCAGTGGAGTTGATGGATAATAACAACATAGCTTCACTGCATTTACCAGCCATGCTTTAGGGTTGCCTTTCTATTAAGTTCAATGTGTTAGAAAAATTAATAAGGAGACAATCAATACTTTTTGTTGCGTAAACCGGTGACTATTTTGCGGTAGGCCAATTTGTGCAAGGATAACGACAAGAGCGACGAACTTGACAACGGCAGTAGTTATGCTAGTTTTTTGGTGAAATGTTTTTTGGAAGCTAGAGCTGTTCGTCGTTTGCTCAGCGTATGTTCTTAAATTCTCAGGTTTTAGCCTTACATCTAACGTTGTTGGTGTAAAGGTTAGGAAGGTTTAATGAGACGTTGTATCTGCTAGTTGATTTGGACAAACTCTTCGGGTCATGAGTTTTACAAATCTTTTGGTTTGATGTCGATCGTTCGGGAGAGCTTGATTCACAATTTTTAGTGACTTTTTGTTGTAATCCAAGTGGTTTGAGATGAATTAAAGTTTGGCCTATCGTTACTATTTCGAAGTTTCAATCGGTTGTTTTGCAGCTGGTTAGAAATTTCATCCCGGTTTTGAAGCATTGATCAATACTCAGCAATTGATAAGGAGTTAGCGATGGTAGGTAAAACGTACCGCTTTGCAATTATCGAGCAGTTGCTAGCGGACGGTATTCGCTATATGTTTGGCAACCCTGGAACGGTTGAACAGGGGTTCTTAGACGCACTTTGGGACTACCCAGAGTTGAAATATATTTTGACATTGCAAGAAACTGTGGCCGTGATGGCGGCTGACGGGTATGCGCGAGCGACGGGAAATGTAGCGATCGTCCAGTTGCACAGTACCCCAGGTGTCGGTAACGGCATCGGCGCACTCTACCAGGCAAAGCGAGGACATTCCCCTTTAGTCGTGATTGGGGGCGATTCTGGGGTCAAATACCAGGGGCTAGATGCTCAAATGGCTGGTGATTTGGTGGCAATGGCCGAACCGGTCACAAAATGGTCAACGATGGTCGTTGATTCGGCTTCTGTACTGCGAGTGTTGCGGCGTGCCATCAAAATTGCTTCGACTCCGCCTAGAGGCCCAGTTTACGTTTGTTTGCCCCAAGATATTTTGGATCAGCCCGTGGTGGAAATTATCCGCCCAACTTCGATTCCCTCAACGCGAGTCCGGCCCGACGACGAAACGCTGAAAGCTGCGGCACAACTTTTGGCGGCAGCGCAAAAACCGATGATTTTTATTGGTGATGGGATTGCATTTTCTGGTGCCCAGGCCGAGTTAACCCGAGTGGCTGAAATTTTGGGTGCAGAAGTGTGGGAAGCCGATAATGGTGAGTTGAACATGAGTCAGGCTCATCCGTTGTATCAAGGCGCGACAGGGCACATGTTTGGCTTTCAGAGCAAGCCGATCCTGGCCAAAGGTGATGTAAATCTTGTGTCTGGAACTTATATTGTGCCAGAGGTATTTCCAGAGTTGGGAGACGTGTTTGCCCCTGACGCTAAGGTGATTCATATTGATTTGAATGGCTATGAAATTGCCAAGAATCATCCCGTTGATATTGGAATTGTGAGTGATCCGAAGCTGACTTTAGGCCGATTGGCCGAGTTACTGGAGGATGTACTAACACCCGAACAGAAGGCGGCGGCCCAAAATCGCGTGACGGAAATTACAAATGCGAAGCAGGCCAAACTGGAAGCCGAATTAGTCCGCGATCGCGCGATTCGAGATGACGTTCCGTTGCACTTATCCCGCTTCATGGAAGAGTTAGCGGCGTTGCTCCCGGAGGATGCCATTATCTTTGATGAAGCGTTGACGAATTCACCAGCAATTCCGCGCTATCGGCCAACGACGCAACCCCGACACTATTTTCTAACTCGGGGTGGTTCTCTAGGAGTGGGCATTCCCGGTGCGATCGGAGCAAAGCTAGCCAACCCCGACAAGACCGTTTTTGGGTTTACTGGTGATGGTGGCGGGATGTATACAATTCAAGCCTTGTGGACGGCGGCTCGTCATAATGTGGACGCTAAATTTGTTGTATGCAACAACCGTTCTTATCGCATTCTGCAATACAACATCCAACAGTATTGGAAGGAGATTGATGTTCCCGAACGTGACTTTCCGTTGAGTTTTGACTTATCGAAACCCGAAATTCGATTTGACGAAATTGCGCGATCGATGGGAGTCGCGGCGGTTCGGGTGGAAAAACCAGACCAAATTGTTCCCGCCATTCAGCAGGCGCTGGCTCACCAAGGCCCGTTTTTGATCGATTTATTGCTGGAAGGTAATGTGCATCCAGAAATGATTGGTGTTCGTTGCGGCCAATGAACTATCAATAAACTCTACACAATTTCGACATTGGAATTGATAAGAAATGAACTTTGAACAATCGTTTGACTATGTTGTAATTGGTGCTGGTTCATCCGGTTGTGTAGTGGCAAATCGCTTAAGTCGCAACACCGAGACAAGTGTTTTACTGCTGGAAGCAGGTGGCCCAGATACGAACCCTGCGATTCATGAGCCATCGGCGCTGTTGGGCTTATGGGGTTCTGATATTGACTGGAAGTATTTTACAGAAGAGCAACCGCAGCTCAACGGGCGCAAGCTGATAATCTCCCGTGGCAAAGTCTTGGGTGGATGTAGCGCAATATACGCCATGATTTATGTGCGTGGTAATCCCAAAGATTTTGACACCTGGAACTATCTAGGGAATGAGGGCTGGAGCTATGCAGATGTGTTGCCCTACTTCAAAAAATCTGAAGACAATGAAGCTGGTGCTGATGAGTATCACGGTGTTGGCGGCCCCCTTAGCGTTCGCAACATTCCGCACCCCACTCCCGTCGCCTATGCCTTTGCGAAAGCGGCTAGAGAATTAGGGTATGGTGGCCCAGATTGGGACTTTAATGCCAGTCAGCAGGAAGCAGGTGGCGGCCTGTATCAAGTTAATATCACTCCCGAGGGGAAGCGGTGCAGTACCGCAGTTGGGTTTCTGAAGCCGATTCTCGATCGCCCCAACCTAACCGTAACAACTTGGGCACAGGTCAGTAAACTCTTGCTGGATGGGAATCGCGTCGTTGGGGTGGAGTATGTCCAGAATGGTCAAACTCATCAGGTCAAGGTCGATCGCGAGGTGATTTTGAGTGCTGGGGCGTTTGATTCTCCCAAACTCTTGATGCTGTCTGGCATTGGTCCGGCTGACCACCTGCAAACCCATGGCATTCCTGTCGTTTCAAACTTGCCCGGAGTTGGCCAAAACTTGCAAGATCACATGCTCCTGCCAATTGTGTATAAGTCTAAGCAGGCATTACCAGAGCCAGAATTTATTGCGGAAGCAGGTCTGTTTGTCAAAACTCGTCCTGGCCTGTCAGCCGCCGCACCGGATCTTCAATTTCACTTTAGTGCTGGGATCTCCAAAATAACGTTGCCAGACTACCCAGTCGATGGGCCGACCTTTGTATTTGTGCCGATCCTGGCTAAGCCGCAAAGCCGTGGCACAATTACTCTGCGCTCTTCTAATCCGCTCGACCCACCCGTGATCCATCCGCATTACTTGGAAAGCGAAACGGATCTTCAAGTTTTCCTGAAAGGCATTGAGTTGGCGCGCCAGCTTGCCCAAACTAGCGCATTTGCTGAATTTAATGATGGTGAGGTCGCCCCAGGATTGCCGAAAACAGCAGCGGAATTAAAAGCCTATGTGCAAACCCATTGCTCTACCGTTTGGCATCCAGTGGGCACGTGCAAGATGGGACGGGATGCGATGGCAGTGGTTGATCCGCAGTTAAGAGTTTACGGTGTGGCAGGATTGCGCGTAGCCGACGCATCAATTATGCCTGTGATTACCAGCGGTAATACCAATGCGGCTTGTATCATGATTGGCGAAAAGGCGGCAGATATGATTTTGGAGCTGTAGTTCTGGATTCAGTAGACACGCTTGAAAGCGTCAAATCTTGGTTCAAAAGCGCGGTGTTTCATTGGAATTGTCTAAGTCTAAATCTACTATTTTGGGAATGAAATCATGAGTGAATTAGCACCCCTGACTCAAGCTGAAGTTCAAGCATTTGCCGAAGATTGGTACCGCAAGTTAGATGTCCATGCTCCGCTAGAGGACTTTGTGCCGTTGTTGGCCGATGATGGGCTGGAAATGGTATTTCCTGAAGCGACCGTGCAAGGGTTTGAAGGATTTAAAGGCTGGTATGAGCGGGTAGTTCGGATCTTTTTTGATGAGGTGCATACGGTCAAGGAAGTAAAGCCATCGTTCAAGGCTGATGGGCTGGCGGCGGATGTGAAAGTGGTTGTGAAATGGGAGGCGAGTGTATGGAACCCGCCTGCTCCCTATAGTGAACGAATTATTTTAGATGCTTATCAAACCTGGGAGGTGAAGCGATCGCCCAAGACGCAAGCGGTTGTTATTAGTCGCTATGTTGTCGATTCGCTCGATTACGCCGAAGGTTCAGCCAAGTTGTAAGTGGGTGCAATGGTGCAACAAAAACTTTGTGCTGTTCAATGCACAGATGCTTTCATTTAGAGGGACAATACGGTTGCCTATTATTTTGTGAGGAGACACTTTTTTCATGATTAACAACAGAACTTATCAAACGTTAAGCGTAGTGGCCGCAACGTTGGCATGTGTGACTGGGATTTCGGCAGATGCGCTAGCAGTACCTGCTCTTGAGGCAGAATCGCTTAGCGGTAATTTGGAGCGATCGCATTCCTCGATTTCAAATGAGTTGATTCATGATCTGACTATCCAACCGTGGCCAGACACCCTACCAGCTTTGAAGTCTGATGCAATGGTAGACGCATTGGCCCCGGAGACATTGGCCCTAGATAAGAGTAAGAACGCTCCCGTTGCGCCAGTCACAGCAACACCACCAGTAGCCACGGTAGAACATGTTGCCCCAGTGTCCCATAATGCAGCGGATCTCAATGCCCTAGAGCCAATGCCTTCAATCACTCAAAATGAACAGCTTGCGGCCCTTTTGGCTCAAGCAGAAACTACAACGCCTACTGTTGCTCCTGCTGCTAATCCATTCGTCCGAAAAGATGGGTTCTACGTCATGTTTTATGGCGTACCTGTTCAGGGTCGGGATAGAGCGCAGGACTTTATTGGTCGAGCAACATTTGACATTGGGTTTGGTTTTGCTGGTGGGCTTGGTTACCGGGCAGGAGATTTCAGATTCGATGCTGAAGTTCAATACTTCAAGAATAACTTCAAAGACTTATTCTTCTTTATTCCTGGCACCACAACGGTAGCCCCAGGTCAGCCGGAACAATCTCCAGACGCTTTCGTAAATGGTCGAGCAGTGATGTTCAACCTGTACTACGACGTTCCCATTGCTAGCTTGCCCCGATTTAGACCCTATGTTGGTGCAGGTATTGGATTCTACACCGCATTCATCAACGACTTGTCGCCTCCAGGTTTTGGTGGGTTTGTGGCCAATGGCACAAGTCCGAATCGTTTTGCCTATCAACTCAGAGCTGGCTTTAACTATGCCATTACTTCACAACTCGATTTCTTTACAGGCTACCGGTTCTTTAAAGGAAATCGGTTTGAGTACACGATTGAAAACAGTGGAACTCCACCGTTGGTGCTTCAACCCAATGGCTTGAAAAGCCACAGTTGGGAAATCGGTCTGCGATATGTGTTCTAAATGATTTTCACCTGGCAATCGTTTGAGTGACACCAATGAAGCAAACTTATCACCTTCTATGGGCATTCACGTTTGCCAGGTGAATCGACTCCAAGTTGTTGATTTACCTGGATCTCCAACTCAACGCATTGTTATATGGACTTTAAATTATGAAGTATCGATTGCTAGGGAGAAGTGGCCTCCGCGTTTCTGAGCTTTGCCTGGGTTGCGGAACCTTTGGCACGAACTGGGGGCCACTTGGCTCCAATCAAGAGGAAAGTCGTAAGATTTTCGATCGCTTTGTGGAGGCAGGCGGCAACTTTATCGATACCTCAAATCGATACCAGGAAGGACAATCGGAAGAGTTTTTGGGTGAGTTTATCCACCCCAACCGCGATCGCCTGGTGATTGCGACCAAGTATTCGCTGGTTGATGGCATGCAGGACGGGAATGATCCGAATGGCTGCGGCAATCATCGTAAAAACATGCGGCGCTCGATCGAGGGCAGTTTGAAGCGGCTCAAGACGGATTACATCGACTTGCTCTGGATTCACATCTGGGACTACACCACCCCCATGGACGAGATTTTGAGAGCGCTCGATGATCTCGTGCGGCAAGGCAAAGTTCACTACGTTGGAGCCTCAAATTTTCCGGCCTGGTGGATTGCTCGAGCCAACCTGTTGGCTGACTTTCATGGTTGGGCACCTTTTATTGCAACTCAGCTTGAATACAGCATGGTGGAGCGATCGTGCGAACCAGAATTTTTACCCATGGCCCGCGAACTTGATATTGCATTCGTTGCCTGGTCTGCTTTAGCCGGTGGATTGGTCAGTGGTAAGTATAATCGGGGCACCCTAGCACCGGATCAACCTCATCGCCTCGTTGAACACGTTGATCCAGCCAGAAATGCGTTTTGGCATGTGGCGACGAAACGTAATTTGGGCATCATGGAGCGGGTCATCGAGATCGCTGATGAAGTAGGGCGATCGCCAGTTCAGGTTTCTTTGCGATGGCTCATGCAGCAACAGGTGGTCACGATTCCTGTCTTTTCTGCCCGGACGGTTGAACAGGTGGAAGAAGATCTCGGGTGCTGCGACTTTGAGTTAACACCGGAGCAAATGCAAAAACTGAACGATGCCAGCTTACCTGCCCTGAATTCCGTGATGCCAGAAGTTGGGCCTTATCCCTACCCCATGCTGGAATATGGCAGTCCTGCTTTGCCGCAGTTCTACTCCCGCGCGCTGTTGTATGGCAACACTGAGAATAAAATCGTCAATCACCACAAACCATTTCCTTATATCTACAACCCTTGAAACATACAACGTCTAGCGATCGTTGCAACTGATAACTTCAAGCGAACAACGAAAACACCCTGGCTAGCATTAATTTAGACTCGGCAGCTACCAACCTATTGGAGGAATCAAAAAAATGGGACATGCACCTGATACGGCTTTAGGAACCATGTACAAAGAACATATTGATTTAATTCTTGCAAAAGATATTGAAGGAATCTTAAATCAATACACTGACGATGCGGTATTAATCAGTAGCTTTGAGAAGGTGCCAAAGTATTTTCGAGGGCGGGAAGAACTTCGGGAACACTTTCAGGGAATTCTTGGGATTGAAGGTCTTGAAGTCGATATTGCTTTTTGGGCCGAAACCGAAAATCCAACGACTTTGATGATTATTGAAGCAATCAAATTAACGACTGCTGGCGGTGAAGCTAGTATGCGCTTTGCTGATAGTTGGGTTCTTAAAGATGGCAAAATTGCAATTCATTTTGCTGGCATGGTGCAATACCCGGATGGTTCACTGGCTTAGTTAGTTTAGATTTTCCACGTGAGCCTAATACTTATGACTGACTTTAGTAAGGTAGTAACAAATGCGGTACTGATTACGATTGCGACATCAAGTGGCTGGGCAGCAGGTGGGATAGCGATCGCTCAAGAGCTTGAACTTCAATCTCAATCTCAATCTGAATCTGACTCTGTTGGTTCCGGCGACCGCCCCATTTGGCTTTCCTCTGATTGGCCCAGTGAAACCAGTTTAAATCAACTGACATCAGTATCCCAACTTTCAGATGTAAAGCCTACGGATTGGGCATTTCAAGCGTTACAATCCCTCGTAGAGCGGTATGGTTGTATTGTGGGTTATCCTGACCGAACCTACCGTGGTAATCAAGCGCTAACTCGATATGAATTCGCGGCTGGACTCAATGCTTGCTTAGACAAAATTCAAGAACTGATTGCCGCTGCCACTGAAAACTTTGTCAAGAAAGAAGATTTGGAAATCGTTAAGCGATTGCAAGAAGAATTTGCCGCAGAGTTAGCCACCGTCGCGGGTCGCGTAGATGCATTGGACGTGCGAACTGCAACCTTAGAAAAACAGCAGTTCTCAGCAACAACGAAACTGTCTGGTGTGGTTAACTTCGTCCTTACGGATGTTTTTTCCGGCGATGGCGATACTGAAGCTACATTTCAGCAGCGATCGCGCCTTTTGTTTAGCTCTAGTTTTACAGGGCGAGATTTGCTCGTGACCCGGATTGCAGCCGGAAACGCAGTCGTTCCAGATTTGGCTGGTGGAACGCGTGAAATCGTTCAGTCTACGCAATGGTACGGCAACTTTGACAATCGATTTTTTCTCGTCACCTCCTACTATCTATTTCCAGTCACTCAAAACTTGATTGGATTAGTTGCCGCAGGGGGCGGTTTGCATGCAGATTATGCACCAACACTGAGCCCATTTGAGGACTATGATGCGGGTACAACATCCCTTTCCGTGTTTGCCCTCCGAAACCCCATCTACCGATTAGGTGGAGGGACAGGAGCGGGTTTTCTTTATCAAATTACGCCACAGTTTACTCTGAGCGCCGGATATTTGGCGGGGGCTGCATCCAACCCAGCCAACGGTTTATTTAACGGAAATTACTCTACCCTGGCCCAAGTAACTTGGACACCTGTGCAGCAATTTTCGCTTGCGTTAACTTATAACCATGGCTACTTCCCGACTGGAACGTTTGGGTTTGGAGATAACAGTTCGACGTTTGGCTTGGGTGCATACACCGGCACTGGGATTGTGAATAATACGCTGTCTCAGTTCCCCACGATCGCCAATTCCTATGGCGCAGAGTTTTCCTGGAAACTGAGTCCTGCCGCGATTTTAAGTGGGTGGATCGGATTGACCAATGTGCGGGCGATCGGGGCTGGGGCTGGGGATATTTGGACCTATGCTTTAACGTTTGCCTTTCCTGACTTGGGGAAACGCGGCAATTTAGGCGGATTAATTTTGGGGGCACCGCCCTATCTCACAGGCTTAAACCGCTTCCGACCGCCTAACTCCAATCATGTGCCGATCGCTTTGGAGGCATTTTACAGATATCAATTGACGGATAACATCTCGATTACCCCTGGTGTGATTTGGGTGAACTCTCCCAATCAAAGTTCTGATAATCAAGAATTATTGCTTGGCATTATTAGAACCTCATTTACGTTTTAGGCAAAATTAGTCTGTGTTCAACTGAGCTTGCCGTTTTGACACTGCTCATTCCTGGGATTTAGGAGTCAATCAATGAAATTGAAAGGGAAAAAAATCGGTATTCTCATTGAAAGTGATTTTTATGAGCATGAGATCTGGTACTACCACTACCGATTTCCTGAAGAGGGCGCAGACTTACACTTTATGACGCGGTTGTGGGGGCAACCTTCGCTGACCTTTAAGGGCCATGAATACCACGCGCCGTTTGAGTGTCATGAGAGTTTTGAAGGGATGGATGATGCCATGCTCAAGTCGTTTGATGCGATCATTGTGCCGTCTGCAATGGTGTCCGATCGCTTGCGCTATACCGAAGACTTAAAGAAGCTGCCGCCTGCGACCGAATTCCTCAAGCGTGCCTTTGCTGAAAAAAGTATTCTCAAGGGCATCATTTGTCATGGCATGTGGCTGGTGTCGCCCGCACCTGAGTTAGTCAAAGGTCGCCCTGTCACCGGGCACCCAAATTTACATGGAGATATTGTCAATATGGGCGCAATTTACACCGACCAAGATGTGGTTGTTGATGATGATTTGGTAACAGGTAGAACAGGCGGACATGCGCACCTGTTTGCAAAACAAATGATTGAGCTTTTAGCAACCCCATAAATACTTTTTCTATTCAAAAAGAGAGGTGATTGATGATGGCAAATTTACAAATCTTTTCTCAAGTGGCGATTACATGTAAAGATGCGATCGCCACTGAGAAGTTCTACACAAAATACTTTGGCTTTAAACGGGCGAGAGTCGCAAAACTACCCGATGGAGACCAGATTGTGTTTATCAAAATGGGAGATAGCGCATTCTATTTAGAAATCTTTCAAGCCAAAGAAGATTCTCCTCTGCCCCCTGCTATGAACGATGGCTATCAGTTTCCTTCCGTGCGGCACCTGGCCTTCAAAGTTAGCAATGTCGATGCCAAATTAGCTGAGATTGGGGATGCCGCCAAAATCACCCTCGGCCCTCTAAATTTTGATGACTACATCCCCGGTTGGCGCACTGTTTGGCTCGCTGATCCCGATGGCAGAATCATCGAGCTGAGTGAAGGGTTTGTGGACGAAGAAAATCCTGCCCCACTCCCTACTTAGTGACTGGTCACTGGGCACAGGACTCGCGAACCCTAATCTCTTGCACCTAACACCCCGCACCAAGTACCCACACCTCTAAGCAAACTTCGCATATCAACGGAGAACGAGCAATGGATCATACGACTTTCTCTTTTTCGGATACGATCGCGGGTTACGTGACCGATTTCAATCGCACCGATAAATCCTTTGGGTTAAAAACTTCTGACGGTCGAGAATACCGAGCGTATTTAACAGACACTGCCTACGGGCGCATTTATCAAAACCTGGAAGAACCCTACAACGATGCCACTTCCCGGTTTGCCGAACTGCTCACTCCTGGACAGCATGTTTTTGTTTACGGCATCTTTTATCCCCAGGGCGATGGCCACAAGTTTGAGGTGAAATCGCTGGTGTTCCCTGGTGAAACCGTGGGGCAATATCGCCACGAAGAACAGGATTGGTGGGTAAAGCAGGTGCGATCGATCGCCGATTGTTATCTGCGGTGGCAATTTAGCTACCCCAATCTACCGATCGACTACAAAGAATACCGCACTTACCTCAACCTGGCAGGCGCGAAGAAGCAAGACGACTACTTACAAGAAACGGATACGATCTCTCGGCTAGTGTATGGCTTCGCTACGGCTTTCTTGATGACTGGAGAAGACCGTTTCCTGGAAGCGGCTGAAAAAGGAACCGAATATTTGCGCGATCACATGCGGTTTTACGATCCCGATGAAGACATCGTGTATTGGTATCACGGCATTCAAGTCAAAGGCAATCGCGAACAAAAACTATTGTCTTCCGAACACGGTGATGCATTCAGTGAAGACCGAGAATCGATTCCCATGTATGAGCAAATCTATGCTCTCGCCGGACCGATTCAAACTTATCGTGTCACAGGTGATCCAGCCATCCTCAAAGACACAGAACTCACGGTGAAACTGTTCAAAAACTTCTACCGTGATCCCGAACAAGGCGGTTACTTCTCCAGCCTTGATCCATTGACCCTTGATCCCAGAAGTGAATCGTTGGGTGTGAACCGGGCCCGGAAGAATTGGAACTCTGTGGGCGACCATGCCCCGGCGTATTTGATCAATCTCTGGCTGGCGACGGGTGAACCCGAATATGCCGAAATGCTGGAAGATACATTTGACACCATTTCCAAATATTTTCCTGACTTTGAGAATAGCCCCTTTGTGCAGGAGCGTTTCTTTGAAGATTGGTCCCACGATAAGCAATGGGTCGGTCAGCAAAACCGTGCCGTCGTCGGGCACAACCTCAAAATTGCCTGGAACCTAATGCGGATGCATTCCCTCAAGCCGAAGGACACCTACGAAACCCTGGCAAAGAAGATTGCCGATATCATGCCTGCGGTGGGTAGCGATCGCCAGCGAGGCGGCTGGTATGACGTGGTGGAACGGAACCTGGCCGAAGGTGAAGAACAGCATCGCTTTGTGTACCACGATCGCAAAGCCTGGTGGCAACAAGAGCAAGCGATCCTGGCGTATCACATTCTGCATGGCATCACCAAAGATCCCGAGTACTTGCGTCACGCCCGCGAGGCGACGGCCTTCTACAATGCCTTCTTCCTGGATCATGATGACGGCTCCGTCTACTTCAACGTGTTGAACAACGGCATTCCCTTCCTGGTGGGCACCGAGCGCTTCAAAGGCAGCCACTCTATGAGCGGTTATCACTCGACAGAGTTGTGCTATCTGGCAGCGGTTTACACCAACCTGCTGATTACCAAACAGCCCATGCACTTCTACTTCAAGCCTCTGCCCGGTGCCTTCAAAGACAACATTCTGCGCGTTCAACCGGACATTCTCCCTCCTGGTAGTGTCAAGATAGGAGCTGTTTGGATCGATGAAAAACCCTACACCAACTTTGACGCGGCAGGCTTAACCGTAAAACTGCCTGACACGAAGGAGCAGGTGAAGGTGAAAGTGCAAATTACGCCCGTGTAGGAGAGGAGCAGGGGAGTTAGGGAGTTGGGGAGCCAGAAAAAGTTATTCCCGCCCCCTCTACTCC
>Ga0224722_1000056_pt1 | contig 58628 bp, 50 predicted proteins | sample Balambano_FR1_Me_FD_161646 | JGI IMG/M metagenome (GOLD analysis project Ga0224722, IMG submission 161646) | Freshwater sediment microbial communities from Lake Towuti, South Sulawesi, Indonesia - Balambano_FR1_MetaG | ecosystem: Environmental > Aquatic > Freshwater > Lake > Sediment | place...
CGAGTTGAGTCTGGTCAACGCTGTGGTCAAGCTCCTTGAGCAAGATGCTTCGTTATTGGCCTTCCTCGATCCCCGCATCAAACTCGATTTCGCACTCCCGGCTGCAAATGTGTCCTGACATCAGGCTGCTGGCGATGCGTGCGGCAACACGCCGAAGCCGTTGGCCACCTTTGCGCCGCACTCGACGCCGACCGGCATCGCCTGGTGGGAGAACAGCCTGATCGTGACGTTGTGGGGGCCGACTGATCCACGCGTGGCGCGGGTTGCGTTGGACGCACAAGGCCGTGCCACTGGCGTGAGCGACTTGGCGCGCGGCCTGCAAAACCCGATGGATGTGATCTTTACGCGGCAAGGCACACTGCTGTTGCTGGACTTTGCGGGCAAAATCTGGGAGGTGCGCAAGGACTTGCCCAAAGGCGCGCAGAACATACCTCCGCAACCAACGCCAACGCCAACGCCATGACCACACTTGCCGTCATCATCGTCTCGTGGAATGTGCGCGATTTGCTGCGCGGCTGCCTGCGATCTTTGCTCTCAGACCTTCGGGGTCTTGAAGACCCCGGAGGTCTAGGCTCATATGTCGTCGTCGTGGATAGCGCCTCATCCGACGGCACGCCGGACATGGTGCGCGCCGAGTTCCCGCAGGTCGAGCTGATCGCCTCGGCGGACAACATCGGCTACGTCAAAGGGAATAACCTCGCCCTCAAAAAAGTGGGGAGTGGGGAGTGGGGAGTGCGCATTCCACATTCCCCATTCCTCATTCCTCATTCCTCATTCGCTTGGTTGCTCAATCCCGACACGATCATCCATCTCGGCGCGACGCAGGCGCTGCTCGATTTCATGACCTCGCATCCGCGCTGCGGGTTGTGCGGGCCGAAGCTGCTCAACGCCGACGGCAGCCTGCAACACGGCGCGTTTGAATTGCCGGGGCTGACGCAACTGGCCTTGGAGACGCAACCACCGCTGTGGCGCTTTCGCAATGGCCGGCTGGACGGCCGCTATACGCCTGAGCAATTCAACGGCCCGCCTTTTCAAGTCGGCCATCCGCTCGGTGCGGCCATGTTCGCGCGCGTCGAAGCCATTCAACAGATCGGCTTGCTCGATGAGGGCTTTGAGATGTACTCCGAAGAGGTGGACTGGGCGGCGCGCATGCACCAGGCCGGCTGGGGCGTGTGGTGTGTGCCGCAGGCGGTGGTCACGCATTTTGGCGGGGCCAGCAGCGCGCAGGCCAGCGAGCGCGCCGAACGCTTGAAGTGGCAATCGCGCCAGCGCTATTACGCCAAACACTACCCACCGCTCAAACGTTGGCTGGCAACGCGACTTGTGCCCGCCAAATTCCGCAACTGATCGCGGGTTCGCGTGTTATTCTTCACACGCTAACCGCAGCGCCCACAGCCTCAACTCGGCACATCCACGCTTCATCCACCTTTGCTTCCTCGTTCGCGGCGCTGCGTCAGGCTCACGCAGATCTATCGCTGCGCCTGAGCCGCACAGGGGGAAACCATGAAGGGTCGCAAAAAGCCAGCTTGGGCCACAGCGCGCGCCGTCCGTCGTGACGCTGAACGTGAAGAAACAACGGCAGCAGTTGATGTGGGTTCGCCGGGCGCGCTCAATCAACTGTATGTCAACGACATCGGCGAAGGGCCGCTGCTCACCGCCGATCAGGAGTTCCGCATCTGGGCCACCTTGCGCGCGCGAGATGCATTGGCTGGCGCCGATCCAGCCGCAGCATGCCATCGCGCGCAGCAGCGTCTGGATGAAGCGTGGCGCGCATTCACCGGTGCCTGTATTGAGCGCGGGATCGCGCCGCTGGATCGCGAACGCGTGCTCGCAGAGGCGCGAGACATGCCTGCGCACATCACCAGTGCCGAAGCCTCTGCCATCTGTGCCTGGTTGCGGGCGCAAGGCTGGGGGAAGAATGAGAATGAGGCCGAGGCGGCGCAGCCACTCGCGCGTGGTGCAGCGTTGTGCGAGGCCATCGCATGCGCCATCGCAGCGCCCGCCTATGCCCACGTCGAGCCTGCCGCTCACGTCGAAGCTGTTCGAGCGCAGGCTGCACGCGCCAACGACTTGCTGGTCATCAGCAACCTGCGGCTGGTGATGAGCGTGTGCAGGCCGTATCGCGACCTGGGCTTCAGCTACATGGATTTGGTGCAAGAGGGCAACTTCGGCCTGATTCGAGCCGTAGAGAAGTTCGATGCCTCGCTCGGCAACCGCTTCAGCACTTATGCCACGTGGTGGATCAAGCAAAGCATCCACCGCTCGCTCAACAAGCAATCGCGCGCGCTGTCGGTGCCGGCCAACATCGCTGCTGCCGCCACGAAGCTGCGCCGCCTGCAAACACAGCACTTGCAGCGGACGGGTCGAGAAGCGACCGACGAGCAGCTCGTCATCGAGCTGCATCTGCTTGATGAACCCGATGAGGCGTGTGTGAAATTGGCGCAGACGGCCGGGGCGCCTTTGACGCCAGCGCTGACCCGAAAACTCGGTCGGGCGCTGCGCCAAGTGCGGCAGATCAAACACGCCTTGGCGATGGACTTGTCGTTCGACGGTTCGGACAGCGAAGAAGACGATGCACCTACGTTGGCCGACACATTGGACAATCCCGATGCGCCCGCAGTTTTTGAGGCCGTAGAGTCCGAGGCGTTAAACGCGCAGATGCGCGCATCACTCGCGGCGCTGAATGCGCGCGAACGAGAGGTGCTGGAGTTGCGTTTTGGCCTGCACGAGAAACGCTACACGCTCGAAGAAGTGGCCAGGCGATTGCACATCACCCGCGAGCGGGTGCGCCAGATTGAGACGCGGGCGCTGCGCAAGTTGCGCCATCCCAACCTGGCTAACCGATTGCGCGATCACCTGGACGACTGACTGTATGTGAATTCGGGATAACGAAAGGGTTGTCATTCTGAGTTCGAGATGGCCGCAGGCCAAACGAAGCGGCAGAAACGGTAGGGCGCGCTCTCCGTAGCGCGCCGTCGTCGGGTTACCAGGGTCGCTACGGAGAGCGACCCCTACAGCCGAAGGGCATGTTTCTGAGCAGCGCGTACCGAGTTATTCGGCATATCAAAGCGTAACTGCGCGCGAAGAATCTCTGTTTAATGCACGCTCGAATTGAGCAACGCAGAGATTCTTCGCGCGCACAAGGCTTGTACCTGCCGAGATGCGACAGAGCGCTCAGAATGACAACGTTACGCTTTGGCTTATCCCGAACTGACGTTAACTGCGACTGTGACCCAGGCGTGATTCGCGGCAGGCCTGGATGGCATTGCGGCAACATTCAAGTGCGACAAGTTCGGGATGGTGCCTGTTGGCGTTTCGTTCTTGACCGTGCTGTTGGTCAATAGGACTGCGGTCGCCACAACGGCGATTACGAGCACGACAAAGCTGACGATCACCCAAGCCATCATCGGCGCATAGGACGGCTCAGGCACGACCGCGGCCGCATCGTCACCGCGCAGAAACTGCGCCAATGCAGCATCGCGACTGTTTTGCCTTGCCGCCGGTTTGGGCTTGGGTGCAGTCGCAGCCGATGGACCATTCGATGCCTTACGAACAGGTGTAGTTGTCGAGGTGCGCTGTGGGGCTGTGCTCGCCGTGGCTGTTGTCCCCGCTGATTTTCGCGTCGCGGTCGGGGTCGCTACCGGCGCAGTTTGCGTTTTGGCTGCTGTAGGTACAGCAGCCGTAGCGGCGGAGGAGATTGTGCTGCTCGTCTGTGCCGGCTCAAAGGCGCTGCCACAGATGTCGCAGCTTTGCGCCGCAAGCGGATTGGAGGAGTTGCACACGCGGCAACGCTTCTTTGCGGCAAATTGTGCTTGTGCTCTTACTTCACTTACGGCCATCACGCTCTCCCTGCCTACGCTTAAGGCATGCGAACCCTGCGCCTCTACAAACCAGACGCCAGCAACACGATCTCGACAAAGCGATCTTGCGCCTGCTTGGTCAAATCCGTCGTCTCCCAGTGATCCTGCGGAGGCATCGTCCAATCCAGCAGGAAGCGGTCGCGGCTAATGCCCTGGGAGACGAGAAAGTCAATCACTGCCTGGGCGCGTTCCTTGGCGGTGCTCTCCACATTCACCCGTGGGATCTTGCCGGGTGGCCCAGGCCAGGCCGACGAGCCCTTGACGCGCACATACAGCGTCACGTTTTGCGCCAGCACATCCACAGCGCATTCGCGCAACTCTTGCTGCGAGGCTGGTTGGAGCGCCGTCTCGTTGGGCACGAACTCGAAGCGCGAGCATGGCAGAGTGGCAACGGCTCTGGTGGAGGAGATGATGTCTTGTTGCGTCAGACCACTTGCCGGCCCGGCTTGTGTCGAAGTTGCCACAGCAGGTGTGAGTTGTGACCGGCCGAGCGTGAAGGTGTTGTTGACAAATCTGTTCTGGCGGTTCAAATCCAGGGGCAGCCCTGCCGCAGCCGCCTGCACAAACCGCGCGTCCACCAGCCGGGTGACGTCGCTGGTTGGGACTTTGTGGCCCGCCGTTGACCACAGCTTGCGCGTCTGCAACAGACGGTCAATGACCGAGGACACCTTTGCAAAAGCACGGGCGTTATCGGCCAGGTTGGCCTGGGCCACCCCGCCGAGCAGCGTGCGCAACGCTTCAGCCGCGCCTTCCTTTGGCACACCCAGGTAATCGTTGTGGCCCCAGGCTGCAATCTGAACTGCGGCCGCGTCAAAGTCACTCTCCTGCTGCGCCAGCGCCTCGAACCAAGCATCGTGAAAAAGCTGGATGACGGTGCTCTTGTCTGCAACGGCCTGCTTCGACATGACGATCGCGCCGAGGATGGAGCGGAAGTCCTTGGAGCTGGCCAGGAGTTGCCCGCCGCCTTGCTCGGCGTCGAAGATGCTCGGCTCCCATCCGGCCACAGCATCGGCCTCGGCGTTGTTGAAGGCGGCAATCGCGGCATCCTGATTGGGTTGCGGCACAAGCGTCACATCTTGTGGCAAGAGCTGGATCGCGGCCAACAGATCGAGCACAAAGAACTCACTCGGCCCATTGGCTTCGAACGCGATGCGCTTGCCCTTCAGGTCGTTGAGCGATTGGATGTCGCGCGCCCACATCTGATCGGCCCCGGCGCTTTCGTTGATAAACCCTGTGACGATGCCGGGGTCCTCCAACGCAAACAGGTCGAACGTCGTCAACAGACAGTCAATCTGGCCATTCGCCATGGCGTCGGTTCGCTCTTTGGCGGTGACGACGTAGTTCTCGTTCAGATAGAACGGCACAATGCCAAGATGAAAGCCGCGTTTCACATCCAGCCCGGCCATCTGAATCTGTTGCAGCGGATAGTCGCCTGCAAAAGCGTAAGCGCCGCACACCAACCTGCCCAGGCCATCGTCTTCTTTGTAGTTAGGCCCCCAGATGGGCTTGAGGCGTTCACCATTGACTTTGCTTGCGGTAACAGCAGGCGCGCTCGTTGCCGTAGGCATCGGCGTCGGCGTCGGCGAGATGTCGGCTACGGCCGAAGCAACTGCTGCTGTCGCTGTTGGTTGCACATACACCGTCACCGCAGGCGTGGCCAGCGATGGGTTGGCTGATTGCGATACGCTACCCTGCTGCGCCGGCGCAGCGCGCGTATACCCCAGGCCATAGTAGGCGAACGCCGAGATGGCCACACCAAATGCAGCCAGACCAATCAGGGCGAGAAAAACCAATCGTGTCCGGTTCATCGTTGTTTCTTCTCAAATGCGGATTACCCGCTACTTCTTCTTCGCCAATGCCGCCATGGTCACGCACTCTTGAAACAACTCTTTGACCATGTTTGTCCTGTCTTCAACGTTGTGTAGTTGATCTGCCAGCGACGCGTGCACCGTGTCCACAAACGACCAGTCAGCATCGGGCTTGGTGGCCGAGGCAAGGGCGATGCGCTGATGCACAGCCGAGATGTTCTTGAGCGTGTTTTGCAGTTGGCTGCGCGCGCTGGCGACGACGTAGCAAACGTTATCCAGCAGATGCGACTGTTCGAATGGGCTGCCTGTGGCGGCGCGCTTTGCGCTCAGGGCCACGAGCGCGGTGGTGTATTGGTCAATCGTCTCGTAAGAATCGGCCTCGCTGGCGCTGCGCCCTTCCAACAGATGCAGGAGATATTGCTTGATCTGCTCGTTCGACACGAATTGATCGAGCGAGTGCGCGAGGTAGTAGATGCCGGCCACAAGCCGGTCCATATCCGAGGCCACTGCGCCTAGCGGGGCATACGGGCGGCGGGCCACTTCGTTGAACAGCAAGCGGTGATATTCGAGGGCATCCGACACGTCCCTCTGCAGTTCGGGCAGCTTCAACTTTCGTTGATCGAAACGCTCGTAGAACAAATTCGCGCTGACCTGTTGGACGAACTTTTCGTCTTTCATCGAGAGGCCAACGATCAGCGACACACCGGCGATGCCGAAGATGCACCAAATCGGCCATGTATCGGGGAACCAGAATACTCGCAGCAGGCACAGGCCGACCATCACCGCCGACAGCGCCAATATCATGAGGCTCTCTGGGCGGAGAAGTGCCTGGCGCATAGCGCGTTTTCTCACATCATGAAAAAACGTCTCAGCCGAAAATGAGGCTGTTGTGTTCATCGTCTTTCCCTCAGCCTTCCATACATTGCCCCCTGCTTCTTGTATGGATCTGTACCGCTTTGCGGCACACGCATCACCCATGCCGCGAACGGTCTACAAACTCATTAGCGTATCGAAGTCACTATCACCATCACCATCACTATGCTAGAAAGTCGCTCGTTGCGGGCAGGGCTGCATCTGATATGGGTGAATTACCTCGTTGCGGTGGATAGATGTTGCTTAGAAATCAATCGCGCGCGGCAAACATGTGCAGTGATATGTTCAGCGGCATGAATCCTCGCAAATATGTGCGCGCTGAACGTGCACGTTGCACCATTGTTCGGGGCAATTTGATTCAAGCCATGTTGTTCGGCGCAGGCGTCGCACTGTTGTGGCTATGCGCGCAACCTATCGCTACAGCATTGCAAGTGGTCACAATGTTGATCGGCTATCTGCTCATCTACTTCAGCACGCACGCCTCGGCGCATTGGCTGGTGGGGCGATTGGCCGGCATCCGCTTCACGCATTACTCCGTCGGCGGCAGCACGCATACCTCGGCTTACCCGCCCGGCATGCGACAGGTGTTTGAGCGGTTGCCATTCTTCGCCGCACATGCCGGCAAGGCCTCGTTGCAGGCTGCATCACCCATCGCACAGGCCGTGATGTTTGGCGCAGGCATGACCAGCTCGGTGGTGTGTTGCACGCTGGCTGCGCTGTGGTGCTGGCAGATGCACGCGCCCGGCGGGTTCACGCTGTTTATCGTCAACGCGATCTGGTTTGCGGCAGCAATAGTCGCCGAGGCGCGACAGGGCGACTATGCAAAAGCGGCGCGGGCACTTGCTCCCTCTCCCGGCGGGAGAGGGCTGGGATGAGGGTCAGGCGTTAGCGGCGCTGCTTCAGCAGCCAGCGATACAGTCGCGCGTCGGCATATGCGCGCGTCCAGACGTCGTGCCCGGCATCGGGGTAGATCGTCAGCTTGGGCTTGCCGCCAAATTTGCGCAGCGCGCGCACCAGTGTGCGCGATTCACTCGCTGGCACAGCTTTGTCCTTTGCGCCGTGAAACGCCCACACCGGGGTGTAACGCAGCCCTTCGACACGATCCGGAAAACCGAGCATATCCTCGTAGCCGCCACACACCGGCACAACGGCGGCAAAGCGTTGCGGGTGCAGGCTGCCCAGATACCACGCGCCATAACCGCCCAGGCTCATGCCGGTCAGATACACGCGCGAACGATCCACCGCGTGTGTGCGCACAATCTCATCCAGCAACAGCAGCAGCACATCGGCCTGCAATATCCAGGTGGAGTTGGCGGGGCATTGGGGCGACACCGCGATGAATGGGAATGATGGCTCACACGCGGCCACTCTTGGAATGCCGTGTCGCGCCACCCATTGCACATTTGCACCGCATTCGTCCGAACCATGCAGAAACAAGATCAACGGATGGCTGCGCTTGCGTGAATAGCCCGGCGGCAAATGCAACAGGTAATCGAGCGCCAGACGGCGGGTGATGCGCTTGGAGAAGGTACGCACAGTCAGAGTCATTGTGTGTGCGCATCGGGCAACTCGAGGATGCGATACGGGTGCACGTTCACGATCAACGTGTCACCCAGATGTGTCTCGCCGGCTTGCATGGGGTTATAGGTGCGGTGCTGGTGTCCGTGCAGCCACAGCCTAGGCCGGAAAGCTTTGGCCAGCCAGTTGAAGGCGTCAAAGCCGTGATGGGCGATGTCCTCACCGTCGTGGATGCCGCGCAGAGGCGAATGCGTGACCATGATGTCTGCGCCACGATTCCAGCGCGCGATGCCCTGCGCCATTTGCCGGGCCAGCCAGAATGTGCGCAGCCACTGGTCGCCCTGAGTGTATTGATACGGCACGCCCGGCTTGTAACGATGGCATCCCTCCAGGCCAGCCAGACGCAGACTGCCCAGGCGAAGCCGCTTGAGGTCGAGATTGATCCAGCCATCCGGCGCGTCTTTGCGCCTGTTTTCGGCGTCGTTGTTTAGCTTCGCGTCGTGGTTGCCATGCACGAAGTAACTGGGTTTGTTCAGCGCGGTGGCAATAAATTCGAGGTAATCCGTGGGCAGATCGCCGCAACTGATGACGATGTCCACCTCGTCGCACTTGTCACGCAGGCTGGGGCTATAAATCCACGGAACAACGTCGTCACTGACGGCCAGTATCTTCATTTTGGATTTTGGATTTTGGATTTTGGATTGCGCGCGGCCTAATCCAAAATCCAAAATCACAAATCTAAAATCCTTGCTTCAGGTAACTCTCCATGAACGCATCCAGGTCACCGTCCAGCACAGTCGCCGCCTGGCTGGTCTCGTGACCGGTGCGGGTGTCTTTCACCATCTGATACGGGTGCAGCACATAGTTGCGGATCTGATTGCCGAACTGCGCATCCACGTGCTCGCCGCGCAGTTGGCGCAGCTCGGCCTCGCGCTTGCGATCCTCGATCTCCTGCAACCGAACCTTCAGGATGTGCATGGCGCGCTCACGGTTTTGCGTTTGGCTGCGCTGATCCTGACACGTCACGATGATGCCGGTGGGAATGTGGCGGATGCGCACGGCGCTCTCGTTCTTCTGCACGTTTTGCCCGCCTGCGCCCTGCGAGCGATAGGTGTCAATCTCCAGATCACCGGGGTTGATCTCGATGTCCATGTCGCTGTCCTGGATGTCGGGATACACATCCACGCGGGCGAACGACGTCTCGCGCGTGCCGCCGGCGTTGAAGGGCGAGATGCGCACCAGTCGGTGCACGCCGCGCTCGCCTCGCAAGTAACCGTAAGCGCGGTCGCCGCTGATCTGCGACGTGACGTTTTTGATCCCGGCGACTTCGGCCGGGGAATAATCCGTCTCGCTGACCTTGAAGTCGTGCCGCTCGGCCCAGCGCAGATACATGCGATACAGCATCTCGGCCCAGTCCTGCGCGTCCACACCACCCGCGCCGGGTTGGATGGACAGGATGGCGTCGCTGTGGTCGTGCTTGCCGCTGAACATCAGCTCAAGCTCGGCCTGTTCGAGCGCTGCGTCCAGCGCGTCGAGTTCGCGCTCCGCATCCCTGGCCGTGGCTTCGTCGGCGGACTCCTCGGCCAACTCGATCATCACGGCTGCATCCGAGGCGCGCTGAGAGATTGCGTTGCCGGCATCCACGCTTTGCTTGAGCGTCGCCATCTCGCGCATCAGCGTTTGCGCGCGGGTGCTGTCGTTCCAGAAGTCCGGTGCGGAGGAAAGAGATTCGATTTCGAGGATGCGCTTTGACTTTGTGGCGAGGTCAAAGACGCTCCCGCAGGCCGATGATGCGCGCTTGCGCTTCGGTGAGCCTGTCTTTCAGTGGGGTGAGCAGTTCGAGCATTGCGACGTGATGATAACAGGATTACTCGAACAACCCATCCACGAACGCCTTCGCGTCGAACTCCTCGATGTCATCCATCTTCTCGCCCGTGCCAATGTAGCGGATGGGGATGCCCAGTTCACTGGTGATGGCGAAGGCCACCCCACCCTTCGGCGTGCCGTCCAGCTTAGTCAAAATGACGCCCGTCACGCCAACAGCCTGGGTGAAGCCTTTGGCTTGGTTGATGGCGTTCTGGCCATTGGCGGCGTCAATCACCAGCAGGGTCTGGTGCGGCGCTTCGTGCACCGAGCGTTGCAGCACGTTGCGCACCTTCTCCAATTCCTTCATCAGGTTGTGCTTGGTATGCAGCCGGCCGGCCGTGTCCACGATCAGCAGATCGCTCTTGCGGGCGAAGGCCGACTGAATCGCATCGAACGCCACCGCGCCGGGGTCGCTGTTCGGCACACCTGCAATCACTGGGATGCCCGCCCGCTCACCCCAGATTTGCAATTGGTCAATCGCCGCGGCGCGAAAGGTATCGCACGCCGCCAGGATGACCTTGCGCCCGCGCGACTGATATAGCTTGCCCAACTTGGCGATGCTGGTCGTTTTGCCACTGCCGTTCACACCGATGACAAGGATCACCTCTAACAGGCGATCCTTGTCATATTTATAAGCCGGCGCGCCCGCAGGATTGAGCAGCTTGCGCAACTCATCCTTGAGCGCCTCGCGCAGTTTATCGGCCCGGACAATACCCTCGTCGTTCGCGCGCTTGCGCAGATTCTCAAGCAGCGTGTCGGTCGTCGCCGCGCCCACATCGGCCTGCAACAGCAACACCTCCAGCTCATCCCAGGTGTCCGGGGTGATATCGGCCTGGCCAAGCAGCGTCTGCACCTTGCCGAAGATGTTGTTGCGCGTTCGGGACAGCGTCTCTCGCAATGAAGCCATAGCGCGCCGGATTGTAGACGCTGCCCATGTCCGGGCAGGCATTCGGCGGGCAATCGGGTCGGCTTGCCCGATTGACAACGAGTTGGCAACTCTGCGGCTGCGTGATATATTGCTTTTGCCCGGTCGAGATTGCCGGGCGAGGATTAGCAAGGTGCTGGCATCGTTCCACTGCAAGTTTTGCTCGGGATCTTCTTCTGCTCGAAGCTCCATTCATTCCGCCCATCTCGGCCCATACGCATCATTCCCAGCCAATGCCGACAGGCATTGAGTCTTCATCGGTGCATATTCGATCCACACCCTAGTTTGCGCTTGTTTGTGGGCGCTGTTTCAGGAGAGGCCTAGCAGGACAGACACGCACGATCTCACCCCCCTTTCTCATTTGGCATGTTTCGCATGCCGCTCCGGCCTCGGACTGGAGCACCGTTCGACACGTTTTTGATTTATCAGCATCAGACAGGGAGAAACAGACAGCTACCATGACCAGCAGACTGTACGTGGGCAATCTCGCCTATTCCACGACAGACGCCGGGTTGCGCGAGTTTTTCGAGGCAGCCGGCGAAGTGAAAAGCGCAGAAGTGGTGATCGAGCGAAGCAGCGGCCGCTCCAAAGGCTTTGGCTTCGTGGAGATGACCACAGACGAAGGCGCACAGAGCGCCATCAACACGCTGAACGGCAAATTGCTTGATCAGCGCCCGATCCGGATTGACTTTGCCAAGCCCAAGGAAGACCGGCCGCGCAGCAATGGCGGCTCCGGCGGCTACAGCGGCGGCAACCGCAGCGGTGGCAGCTATAGCTCCGGCGGCTACAACCGCAGCAGCGGCGGGAGTAGTAGCGGCGGCGGCAGCAGCGGCGGCGGCGGTGACCGGGGTGGCAACCGCAGCGGCGGCAACCGGCGCGAGGGTGATCGAGGTCGTGATCGCCGGCGCGAGAGCTACGAAGACGACTTCTAAATCCGTTCGTTCGCGCAACACCCGGCCCCTTGTCAGGGTGCCGGGTGTTTGTCGTTTGAATGTGTTCGTTTTTCGTCTGAGATAGCGCTACTGCAATCGCAGCGTAACGCTCACCGCTACAATCCCCAACATGAACAGCGAGTCCACCTTCAGCGACGCGCTGTCCGAAGTGGACGTCGCAATCGCTGCATCCGACTTCGACCGCGCCATCGCGCTGACCAACGAGGTGCGCGCCGCGCGACGCGATGCGCTCAGCTTGTGGCGCGTGCGGGCGCGCGCATTCGAGGCTGCAGGCAGATGGGCCGATTCCGCCGACGCCTATGGCCGCGTGCTGGACATGGCCCCCGCCGATGCGCCTGCCCTAATGGGCAATGCCCGCATGCTGCTGGCGCTTGGTCAGACGGACGAGGCCAGAACGATGGCACGCCAGGCGCTGGACCACATGCCCACCAACCTGGAGATGGCGCGCCTTGCCTCGGATGACGGTGAACCATACGAACCCGACGCCACCTCCCACCTCTTTCGAGAAGCCTCTGAGCAGTTGAAAGCGGGTTTGTTCGAGCGCGCCGTGACGCGCCTGCGCCACGTGTCAACGCAGTGGCCCTTGCGCCTGGATGCGCAGGTCACCTTGGCGCATGCACTGTGGCGTTCCGGGCGCTATGCAGGCGCAGCCGAGGTGTGCCAGTCCATCCTGGATGCGCAACCCGACTGCCTGGATGCGCACGCGCTGCTCGTGGCGTTGTGGGGGCGCATCGGCCCGGCCGGGCTCAATCAACTGCACCTGCAAGCCATCGAGCGCATTGACCCCGATCACCGCTGCACTTATGCCGTGCTGGGCGATGCATCTCCACTGGCGATTCGTGATGTGCTGGCGGTGCCCACGGATGCGGTCCCGCTCGACCAAGACGATGAAGTGGCGCGCAACGATTGGGTGGACAACCTGGTAGCCGCGGCCATGTCGGCGCCCAAACCGCTGGAGCGGGCCAAGACCACGCTTGATTTTGCAACCAGCGCGACACCGCTCGAAGATGACGACACGGCCATCGCCGAGAGCGCCGTTGAAACCGAGGCTGTGCCGGAGCCGAGCGAACCGTTGCAATGGGCGGCGGCCGAAGACACGTCCATCGCACTCGACGATGAGGCCGAGCGTGATGAGATCGCCGCCGAGTGGCTGCCGATGGACGCGCCCAACCCAGACGGTGGTGCATTCGTCCCAACCCGGCCAGCCAACGCCGTGCCTGATGCAGCCGATGGCGTGCCGCCCAGCATCGAGCCGTTGCAGTGGGAGACCGAAGGTCACACAAGCAATGATGGCGACCTTGCCGAAGGCGGCAGTGGTATGAATCAGGCTGAGTCATCACGTGCAGAATCAACGCAGGTCACACTCGCACCTGTGATTCAGCCCAGCCAGCCCACATCTGCTCCGTCACCCGCGCCCAAGAAAGCGGCAGAGAGAATCGCCGATGCGCGAAGCGCGTTGGAAGAAGGGCGCTGGGATGATGCCGTCGCGTCGTATCGCAAAGCCATCGCGTCCGCGCGCGGCAAAAAGCTCGAGAACATCATCGGCGACCTTGAAGCTGTGGCCAAGGTGCAGCCGTCTTCCAAGCGCGCGCACGAGCTGCTGGGCGAGGCCTACGCCCGCAAGGGCGATTGGGAGGCTGCGCGCATCGCGTTCAATCGCGCGCTTGAATTGCACGACGAGGCGTGATGCCGCTCGGAGCAGCAACGTTGTTCGTCCTGACGGCGTTATCATGTGCGCCTAGCACTCAAAACATTGAAGAGTCATCAGGAGAACAATGGAACGCACACTCATCATCATCAAACCCGACGGCGTGCAGCGCGCCTTGATCGGCGACGTCATCTCGCGCTTCGAAAAGCGTGGCCTGCGTGTGGCCGGCCTGAAGCTGATGCAAATCACTCGACCGCTGGCCGAGGAACACTACGCCGAGCACAAGGGCAAGGGCTTCTTTGAGGGCACGGTGCAATTCATGACTTCGGCCCCAGTCGTGGTGATGGCGCTGGAAGGCCCCAACGCCATTCAGGCCGCCCGCCAGACCATGGGCGCGACCAAGCCGAACGAGGCTGCGCCCGGCACCATCCGCGCCGATCTGGGCTTGGATATCTCGCGCAACATCGTGCACGGCAGCGACAAGGCCGAGACAGCCGAGCGCGAGATCAAGCTGTATTTCAAGCCCGAAGAGCTGGTCGAATACCAGCGCGCGGGCGACGGTTGGTTGAAGGAATGATCTGTGCACGGAGGTCGAGGCTTCAGCCGGGTTCTCGGCCGACAAAAGCTACCGGCTAAAGCCTCGACGTCCCTGCCAACTTGTGCCCTTGCGTGCTCAAGTGCCCACGCAAGAAGGTCGCGCACCTATCCACCTCATCCGCGCGCAAGCCGTGCAGGATGAGCGCCCCGTCAAAGCCCGTTTGCCTGAGCAATGACAGATACAACGGGTAATCCAACAACCCCTGCCCGGCCGGCAAGTGCCCAGCGTCGCCGTCATGATCGAGGTCTTTGGCATGAGCGAGGGCTATGTCCTTGCCCAGCAGATCAAACGCCTCGTGCAGCATCTCGGTCATGCGCGGCAACTCACCGGCGTGAAAGATGTTCGCGCCGTCCATGATCACCTTCAGACGAGGTGAGGCGACCTCATCCAACAACCGGCGCGCGCGACGGGCTGAATCCACGACGTTGTTCACCTCTGGCTCAAACGCCATCGTCACGCCATGCGCCTCACCGATGTGTGCCGCCTCGCGCACAGTCTCGGCCATGTCGAGCCAGGCTGCGTCGGTATAGCTTTCAGCATGCCAGCGCCACATGCTCTCGCGGTTGCGCGTGCCAGTGCACAAGGTGATGATGCTCGTGCCGAGATCGCCACATGCCTCAGCCACAGCATTCAAGCGCCGCAGGCCCGCTTGCCGCGCGGTGCCATCGGGGTGGGCCATGTTGAAGGTGCCCGAGACGGCAGCGATGGCGACGCCATGCACGGCAAACGCATCGCGAATGCGCTGCGCCTCGGTAGTGTTGATCTCGTCCGGCATGGCCGCTAACCCGACCGAGGCGAGTTCAAGTTGCACAGCCTGCAAATCATGCGCAGCAACAGCGCGGGCTGTGTCATCGGGCGTGGTGGTGTCAAATGTGTTGGTGAGAATGCCTATCTGCATAGCTTGATATTACGCCACGCCCAAAAGCGGCCACATACTTTCCTCACAATTGCTGCACACCATCTGAACGCCGCTGCTATATCGTCCTTGTGACACTCGCAAACAAATTAGAAACCTGGAGGACATTGACATGGATAACGACGATCTCCCTGTGGGGCGCATCCTCAGCCGGCGCGAGGTGCTGGCCTTGTTCGGCGCGGCCGGCATGACGGCTTTGGCTGCGTGCGCGCCGCAGGCTACAAGCACGCCCCAACCCGCTACAGTCGCGCCCACCACTGCGCCGACCGTTGCGCCACCGGCAGCAACCGCAGCGCTGCTGCCCACCACCGAGCCGACACTAGCCCCGACTGAGGCAGCCCCAACCGAGGTCGCCGCCCTGCCCGCGTGCATCGTCAGCCCGGAGATGACCGAGGGGCCTTACTTCGTGGATGAGAAGCTCAATCGCTCCGACGTTCGCATCAACACCACCGACGGCGCGGTGAGTGCAGGCACACCCCTCGTCCTCACCCTGCGGGTATCGAAGATCAACGGCGGCTGCGCTGTATTGCCCGGTGCACAGGTGGACATCTGGCACTGCGACGCGCTGGGCGTGTATTCCGACGCGACCGACCGCAGCTTCAACACCGTCGGCCAGGACTTCCTGCGCGGATACCAGGTGACTGATGCCAATGGCGCGGCCACGTTCACCACGATCTATCCGGGCTGGTATCCCGGCCGGGCCGTGCACATCCACTTCAAGGTGCGCGGCACAAACGCATCGGGCCAGGCCTATGAGTTCACGTCACAGTTCTTCTTCGACGATGCGCTGAGTGAGCAAGTTTTCACTCTGGGGGCCTATGCTGCAAAGGGCACTGGCTTCTTGCGCAATGCCCAGGACAACATCTACAACGGCGGCGGCGGCCAGACGACGCTGTCTGTTGCCAAGGACGGAGAAGGGTTCGCCTCCACGTTCGACATTGGCATTCAGACGGCGTGATCACGGCCACCCGAACAGCACGCGCGCGTCCTGATACAGGAAGATGGCGATGACGACGGTCATGCCGATGCCCAGGCCGAGGTAGCGATAGCGCCAACTGGTGTGCCACAGGTCGCGGATGTTGAAGGCGATGAAGCCGAGCGCGACCAAGCTGAGCACGGCGCTGATGGCCGCCGAGACCGTCCCGCCCACGCCAACGAACGGCAACACAAACGGCAGCAGGATGTATTGAATCGTGCAGCGCACCGCCGCAAAGATGATCGACCCAATGGCCATACGGTCACCCTTGCGGCGTTGCTCGGGCGTGGGGGCGGCTGCGTCTGGGACGGCTGTGGGTCGAGGTGCGTTTGTCTCCATCGCGGCGCGCATCATCGCCCGGATGGGTGAGAGCGGGATGAGTTACCTGACAAACCCTCTCTGCTCCAGGTATTCAGCCCCATCGCGCAAGCGTCCATAGTCGTGCAGCTCCAGCACCAGCCTCGGCGCATGATCCAGCCCGCGCAGCGCATCGAATAGCGCAAACCAGTTGAGCTCGCCGTCACCGGGGCACCAATGCCGGTCGCTCAGGCCATCGGTGTCTTGGATGTGCAGGTGTTCCAGCAGCGGGCCGGCCTCGCGCACGAACGCGTCCGGCGGCGCACCGCCCGCACGATGCATGACGAAGGCGTGGCCGACGTCAATGCTGGCCCGCACACTGTTGCTGTCAAAAGACTTGATCAGCTCGATCCATGGCGTGGGGTGCAAGTCAAAGATGTTCTCGATGACCAGCGCACACTTGATTTGTTCAGCCCGCTTGACGACGCTGCCGATGGTCTGGTGCACGCGCCCGATCATGTCCTCGCGCTTGTAATACGGCGACGACGGCACGAACGGGTGGCCAAGCGTCAACCACGGCGAGTGCACCACCATGTGCGTCGCGCCCACTTCCTCGGCGAAGTCCAAGCCCTGCATCAGCCGCTCACACACGACGTTCTGCACCTTGGGGTCAAATGACATGATGGGCAGTCCGTCGAACGGGCCGTGGATACCCAGCCGGCCGGTATGGCCGTTCAGGATGCGCTTGGCCTCGCGCGCGACGGCGCGCCAGTCGCCATCCAGCACGTCGGGCCGGAAGGGGTCTTGGATTTCGAGGTCGCGCTGCCCTTCGATCAACCAATCGCGATGCGCCTCAAGCTGGCTGACCGGCAGTGCCGCGCCGATGGTGAAAGTCTTTTGAGTCATACGAATAAAAACCTCCCAGGTCTTTGAGACCTGGGAGGTTTGGTAGAGAACTACGCCACCGTCGAGTTGTATTCGTCGAGTTGTTCGTTCATCAGTTCGACGGCGTTGTCAAGCGCGGCCTTGGACGATGAGGCTTTGCCGGTCCAGAACTCATCCATCGCCTTCTGGATGGCCTGGCGGGTGGGCACGAACGTGCCCGACACACCGCCCGCGTTGAACGGATCGGCCGGGGCGGAGCGAATCTGGTCAATCGCCACCTGGAACTGCGGATACTTCTTCAGCGCGTCCTTCATGTCTTGCAGGGCGTAGGAGGCACGGCGCACGGGGTAATAACCAGTGGAAGCGGCCCACAGCGCTTGTGTCTCGGGCTTGAGGGTGTACTTGATGAAGTCCCACGCGCCCTCCTGCTGCTCCTTGCTGCCCGTGTTGGTCACCCACAGCGAGGCACCGCCGATGATGCTGCGACCGACCTTGGCCCCGTCGCGGCGCGGCATGTAGATCACGCCCACGTCGAACGGAGACTTGCTGCGCTCGACCGAGCCGGTGATGCCGCGCAGCGCGGCGATGCTGTCCAGATGTATGGCGGCCTCACCGCGCACGAATGACGCCTGCGCCTCGGCCGAGTTGGCGAAGTACACGCCCGTGCCGTCGGTCTGAAACTGCTTGAGGAATTCCAACCACTTTGCGCCAGTCTCGTTGTTGAACGCCCATTTGGCACCGCGCGCTTTGCGGCCGTTCTCCGGTTCGATGATAAGTTGCTGGTGCACGGCCATCTGCTGCTCCATGAACCACGAACCGGCGTGGATGGCGAAACCGGCGCGCGTGATTTTGCCCGCGCCGTCCTTCTTCACCAGCTTCTTGGCCGCATCCAGCAACTCGTTGTACGTCCAGATGGTTTTGTCGGTGTTCAGACCGGCCTCTTTCAACATGTTCTTGTTGACATACACCATCGCGGTCGAGTTATTGAACGGCATGGATTGCAGCACGTTGTTGACCGTGAAGTAGCTGCGCACAGCCGGTTCGAGGTCATCCACATCCTTCTGCAGCTTGTCGCGCTCCACCAATTGCTGCACCGGCACGATCTTCTTGGTGTCAATCATGCGCTGCTGGCCGATGTCAAAGATCTGGGCCACGTGCGGCAGCTCTCCGCCCGCCAGCGCGGTATTGATCTTGTTGATAGTGTCGTCGTAGCTGGCCTGAAACACCGCGTCCACGAAGTACTTCTTCTGGCTCTGGTTGTAGCGGTTGACCAGGTTACGCACCTCGTTGCCGAGTTGGCCACCCAAGCCAAACCAGAACGTGATCTTGGTCGAGCCAGCCGGCTGTGAGATGGGCGGCACCGGGGTGATGGTCGGCGCAGGGGGCGGTGTGGCTGTCTGGGCCGAGGCCGGGCGGCCAGTCGCGGCGTAGGCCGTCACGGCGGCTGCGCCGATGCCGGCGCCCTTCAACAATTTGCGTCGTGAGATTTTCGAGTTCGTGTTCATTCCCATTTCCTCCAAAGGTCGTGTGTCATATGCGCCTCTAACGAGGCGCGTTGAGTCAGCGCGATGGCCACATGGCCCCGCGTTACTCTCGTTGGATTAAGACCCCTCACAGGGTTCGGATCCCTGTGAGAGCTTGCGGCATCAGCCCTTCACCGCGCCGGCGGTGAGACCGCTGACGAGTTGCTTCTGGCCGATGATGAGCAGGAGCAGCGTCGGAGCCATGACGATCAGGTTGGCGGCCAGTTGCAGATTGAAGACTTGATACTCGGCGTTGCGAAAGATCGTGATGCCGATCTGGGTCGTGCGCCACTGGGTCGCATCGGTGATGAGCAGCGGCCAGTAATACTGGTTGTAGGTGTTGAGAAAGGTGTAGACGGCCAGCGTCGCCAGCGCCGGCCCCGACAACGGCACAAGCACCGAGATCAAGTAACGAAGACGCCCGCAGCCATCCATCTGCGCGGCTTCATACAGCTCGCGCGGGATGCTCAGAAAATATTGGCGCAACAGAAAGATGCCGAACGCACTGGCCAGAAACGGCACAATCAATCCTTGGAAGCTGTTGCGCCAGCCCCATCCGCTCACCAGCAGGAAGTTGGGGATGATCGTGGCCTCGAACGGGATCATCAACGTGCCCAGGCAGATGAAGAAGAACAGTTGCTTGCCCGCAAAGCCGGGATGCGAGAGCGCGTAGCCGCCAAGCGCCGATGTGATCAATACGCCAGAGGTGACCATCGTTGCCGCGAAGAACGAGTTGAAGATCCAGCGCAGCAGGTTCGGCTCGGTGCGAAACGCCTCGGCGAACACGCCGAAGTCGAGCCGCGAAAAGTCTGGCAGCAACGCCGGCGAGACGGTCGGCCCTTGCAGCGCGATGGATAGCGACACCACCAGCGGGAAAAGCACCAGCGCCGCGGTCAGCACGAGCAGGGCATAGGTCAACCAGTTAGCAGTCGGACTCCTTCGAGGAGTCCGACTGCTGAATGCAGCACTCATGAGTAATGCACCCTCCTGTCCAGCCCGCGAAATTGGATGAACGACAGCACGAACAGGATTACGAACAGCACGATGGACATGGCTGAGGCAAAGCCGTAGCGGTTGTCGTACCAGAATGAGCGGAAGGTCGAATACACGAACACGTTGGTGCTGCCCTCGGGCCCGGGGCCGTTGATCAACACGTTGAACTGGGTGAAGGCCTGCAACGAGCCGATGGTATTGACCACAACCAGGAACAACAGCGTCGGTGTGAGCAGGGGCAACGTGATGTGCCAGAACGACTTCCAGCCGGTCGCGCCATCCAGCGCGCCGCTCTCATACACGTCCTGCGGGATGGCCTGAATGCCCGCCAGCGCGATGATGAAGTTAAAGCCCAGGCCAGTCCAGATCGTCATCAGCGCCACCGCCGGCAGGGCCGTGGCCGCGTTGTTGAGCACGCCAGGGTTGGGCAGGTTGAACAGGTCAGTCACCCAGGTCGTCAGCCGCGTGACCGGGCTGTAGAGCATGGCGAAGATCACCCCGGCGCTGGCCAGCGAAATGGCGATGCTGCTGGTGAAGATGGTGCGGAAGAACTTGATGTGCCGCACCTTGACCGCAGCCAATTGCGCCAGCGCCAGGCCGGCGGCGATGCCGGGGATGACGACCATCAGCGCAAATTGCAGCGACAGGCCGATGCTGATCAGATAATCATCGCCCTTGCCTTCCAGATTCAGAATGCGCGAGTAATAGGCCAAGCCATTGAAGCGCACTGCCTCGCCCGTCGCGTCGGTCACATGCATGCTCAGCCAGATGGCGTGAATGAAGGGGCGATACGAAAACAGCGCGAAGATGATGAGCGCCGGGGCGAGATACAACAGGCTGCGCAGCCACGCCCGCGCGTTGTCGTTCAGGCGCGCCTGCGTCATCGGCCGGCTGGTGGCGGCATGCGTCGGCGACGGCACGCTCATCCCTTCTGCTTTCACGGGGCGGAGGCTAACGAGGGCGTATTAAGACGCTGTGGTGCAAGGGTTAAGCGAGGCTAAACTCTCGCGCGCCGTGATTGGTCACTTCACCGCAAACATCGGCTTTTCGCCGCGCAACACGCGCAGCACATCCTGCGCCACGGCGGTGCACACGCGCTCCTGCGATTCGGCCGTCAGCCCGGCGACGTGCGGCGTGAGCAGGACATTCTCGCAGCGCGCCAGCGGGTCGTCTGCGCCGGGCGGCTCGTGCTCGCGCACATCCAGCGCCGCGCCACCCAGCCGCCTAGCGTGCAGCGCATCGGCCAGCGCCGACTCATCCACGATCCCGCCGCGGCTGCTGTTGATGAGGATAGCCGTTGGCTTCATCAGCCCGATGCGCGCGGCGTTGATGAGGTGCCTGGTCGAAGGAAGGAGCGGCACATGCAGCGAGATGAAGTCACTCGCGCGCAGCACATCCTCCAAGGCCATCAGCGCGATGCCGAACTCGGCGGCGGCAAAATGCGCCGGGGTGATGAGCGGGTCGTGCGCGATGGCGCGCATGCCGAATGCACCGGCTCGCTTGGCCACCCGTGCGCCGATGTCACCGAGGCCGATCAGGCCAAGCGTCTTGCCATAGAGTTCCACGCCCGCACCAAACGTCGCGCGGTCCCATGCGCCGCCCTTCGTGCTGCGGTCTGCGGCAGGCAATTTGCGCGCCAGCGCCAACATCGCTGCAAGCGTGTATTCGGCCACCGAGATGGCGTTGGCGCTGCCACCGGTGACGACAGTGACGCTGCGCTCGCGCAGGGCGTTCAGGTCGAGGTTGTCCAACCCAACGCCAAGCCGGCCGACGACCCTGAGCTTCGGCGCCTGCCCGAGCAATTCGGCGTTCACCTGCGTCTGGTTGCGCACAATCAGCGCCTCGCAAGGGGTAAGCAATTCGAACAACCGCGACCGGTCTTTCCACAGCGCCGCGTCGTAGGTCGTCTCGCCGAAAGCCTGCAGCAGTTCGATGCCGTTGGGCATCCATTCGGTGATGAGGATGGTCATTGCGGGCTATGTCCCGTATTGCGTATTCCGTCGCACGATAGGTGATACGTCTTACACAATCTTCCCCGCTAGACCTGGATCGCTTGGGTCAAGGATCGGCAACGGCTCAGGCACGATCAACTCGGCGTTCTTGAACGCACTGCCGCAACAAAACAGCACGGTCTTGTCGTCCGGCGAGAGGAAGCCGTTCGCCAGAAGCTTCCTGTAGGCCGAGAGCGGCGCAGCCCCTTCGGGTGAGGCGAACACGCCCTCGCACCGCGCCATCTCGCGCATGTCGCGCACGATCTCGTCGTCGCTCACGGTGAGGGCCGTGCCGCCGCTGGCGCGCACTGCATCCAGAATCAGGTAATCGCCAATCGCCACTGGCACACGGATGCCCGGCGCAAGCGTGTGCGCATTCGGGAAAGGGTCGGCGTGGCGCTTGCCCTCTTGAAAGGCCGTGACGATGGGCGCGCAGCCTTCGGCCTGCACGACGATCATCTTGGGGCGCTTGGAGCCGATCCAGCCAAGCTGCTCCAACTCGTCGAACGCCTTCCACATGCCGACGATGCCGGTACCGCCGCCAGTCGGGTAGATGATCGCGTCGGGCAACTCCCAATTGAAATGCTCGGCCAACTCCAACCCCATCGTCTTCTTGCCCTCGGCGCGATATGGCTCTTTGAGCGTAGACACGTCGAACCAGCCGCGCGCCTTGCTGTTCTCGCGCACGATCCTCCCCGCGTCGTTGATCAGGCCGTCCACCAGATAGGCACGCGCGCCGTATTGGTAGCCCTCCTTGCGCATCATCTCCGGCACGTCCTGCGGCATAAACTGATACACCGTCATGCCGGCTCGCGCGCCGTAGGCCGCCAAAGCCGACGCGGCGTTGCCGGCCGAGGGGATAGCGATCGCCTTGACGCCTAATTCCCTGGCCTTCGACACCGCTGCCGAGAGGCCGCGCGCCTTGAAGCTACCCGTTGGGTTCAAGCCTTCGTCCTTGATGTAGAGATTGTCGGTGCCAAGCTGTTCACCCAGTCGCCGCGCGGGCAGCAGCGGGGTGCAGCCTTCGCCCAGCGATACCACGTTGGCCGGGTCGCGCACGGGCATGATCTCGAACCAGCGCCACATGCCGGGGGCACTTTTAGTGTTGTGCGGCCGGCACAGGATGTCATCTTGGCGAAATTGCTTCTTCGCCGATTCGAGGTCGTATCGGGCGAACAGCACCTTGCCGCACTTCGGGCACGTGGTGTGAACCTCGTCTGCCGAAAACGTCTCGCCGCAGTAGGTGCATTGGAGGTGAGAAAGATAGGACTTCATTTATACTCATCGCAGTCAATGCGTGATCTTGACTTCGAGTGGGACGATGACAAGGCCGATGCTAATCTCAAGAAGCACAAGGTTAGCTTCGAGGAAGCACGGACTGTCTTCAAAGACGAGTTGCAAATCACCATTGACGATCCGGATCATTCAGACGAAGAAGATCGTTTTGCGACAATAGGCATGTCTTCAGGGGCACGCCTGTTGGTTATCATTCACGTGGGGCGCGATGAGCGAATCCGAATCATCAGTGCCCGAAAAGTAGCTCGGTTTGAGCAACGCATCTATGAAAGCAAATAAGGAAATGCGCGCAGAGTATGACTTTCGCGGCGGCGTCCGTGGCAAATATGCTAAAGCTTATCGTCAAGGACATACGGTGACAATCCACAAGCGCGATGGCACGACTGAGACGCGCCGCTACAAAGGCGACGACGAGGTTGTTGTGCTAGAACCGGACGTTCGTACATACTTCCCCGATTCAGAATCCGTCAACAAAGCCCTGCGCTCGTTAATTGCTCTCATTCCACAGAAGCCGCGCCGCACAAAGACGAAGGCTTAACTGTTGAAGTTCATCACCATCAGCTTCGGCTCGGTCATCTCTTCGATGGCGTACTTGACGCCTTCGCGCCCGATGCCACTCGACTTGACGCCGCCATAGGGCATGTGATCCACACGAAAAGTCGAAACGTCGTTCACCTGCAAGCCACCCACCTCGATCTCCTCATACGCCTTCATGATGCGGCCCATGTCCTGGGTGAAGATGCCGCCCTGCAAGCCGTAGTCGGTGCCGTTGGCCAGATGAATCGCCTCGTCCCATGTGTCATACGCGCCGACGGTGAGCACCGGCGCGAACACTTCCTGACAACTGACCTTCATCTCAGGTCGCACTTCAGTCAGCACCGTGGGATAGAACAGCGCGCCTTCGCGCATGCCACCGATCATGACGGTCGCACCTTGCGACGCCGCCTCGCTCACCCAGGCCGCGCTCTGCGCCGCGGCGCGCTCGGTGATCATCGGCCCGACGTCGGTGTCCTCCAGGCGTGGGTCGCCGGTCTTGAGCTGCTTGACCTCGTCGAGCATCGTCTCCAGCATTTCGTTGTAGACCGGGCGATGGATGAGCACGCGCTGCACGCTGATGCAGTTCTGGCCGGCGTTGGTGAAGCCGCCAAAGGCAATACGCTTGGCGGCATAGGCCAGATTAGCGTCCTCGTGCACCAGTGCCGCCGCGTTGCCGCCCAGTTCGAGCGCAGCGCGCTTGCGCCCGCACACGGCCTTCAGGTGCCAGCCAACCTCGCTGCTGCCGGTGAGCGAGAACATGGCGATGCGGTCGTCCTTGACTAAGCCTTCGGCCTGCGCGCCGCTGCACGTGATCACGTTCACCGTCTCCGGCGGCGCGCCCGCGTCCAGCAGCATCTCGCCCAACAGCAGCGCCGTCAGCGGCGTGGCCGTGGCCGGCTTGAGAATGAACGAGTTGCCGGCGGCCAGCGCTGGCGCGACCTTGTGGCAGGCCAGGTTCAGCGGGTAGTTAAACGGCGCGATACACAGGATGATGCCAAGCGGAAAGCGGCGCACCATGCCCAGGCGGTTTTCGCCATCTTTCGTCCAGTCAATGTTGATCAGCTCGCCCTCGATCCGGCGCGCCTCTTCGCTGGCGACGAACACCGTCTGTCTGGCGCGAGCCACCTCGCCCCGCGCGGCCTTCTTTGCCTTGCCGCCCTCCATTACCAATGCGCTCACCAGGTCTTCGCTGCGCGCGTCCATGATCTCGGACAGCTTGCGCAGGATGGCGCTGCGCTGGTGCGACGGCATCTTGCGCATGATCTGGAAGCCGCGCTGCGCCGCCTTGACTGCATCTTCGAGATCGGCGTCGTTGGGCACGCAAATCTCTGTCACCGTTTCACCAGTAAACGGAAACTTCAACTCGAATGTCTTGTCGCTGGCGCGCCATTCGCCGCCGATGAGGAACTTCTTGGGTTGGGTCATCATGGTTGTCTTTATCACGTATCACGTATTGCGTATACCGCCACGCCATACGTGATACGTCCTATTGAAACTGCGGCAGATACTCCTTGAACGCAATTAGAAAATCATCCAGGATCGCTCGCGCCTGGTCAATATCGCTGATCATTGGGTCGAGCAACAGCGCTTGCAAGGCCAGTTGCCGGTCGCCCGTCAACGCCGCGTCAATTACCACCTCGCTGCGGACGAGTTCGCGCCGGCACAGCTCGGCGATGCCTTCGGGTAACGGCGGGAACGCCAGTGGATGGATGCCGTTGCCCGACATCACGCCCGGCGTCTCGACGATCGCGCCGAGCGGCAAGTTCGGCATCTGGCCAGTGTTTGGCAGATTGCACTGCTGATGGTAATGCTGCTCGTTGAAGTGCAGCGCGGCAATCATGTCGGGGATACCTTCGTCGAGCATGGCGTGCCGGGTCACGTCGCGCATCTCGTCCAGCGAACGCTCGCCGCTCACCAGCGCCTCGGCCAAAGCCCAGCGCGACGCGCGACGGCGGCGATTGCCGTCCCAGCTTTGCAACTTCAGGTCGTATTTCTCCCATGGCTTTGTGATCGGGTCGGACACCTGCGAGAGATATTCGCACATGTGGCTGTCACCGGCCGTGGGCATCAGGCCGAAGATCTCGAATACCTCGCGCGAGAGCGGCTCGAAGCCGCGATAGCGTGGGTCGCGCAGCCACTTCTCGCGCAATTCCGGATACAAGTCCTCGCCGGTGTGTCTATCGCGGATGTCGTATACCCACGAGAAGTGATTGATGCCGACGGCCTTGATGTCGAGGTGCTCGACCGACGCCTTGGCCACCGGGATGAAGTTGGGCATGTTGTCGGCGTCGGTGTGCACATGGAAATGCTCTGGCACGGGGATGCCCCACCGGTCGGCCAGCACTGCGCCGGCCATGGTGTAGCCCCACAGCAGTTGGTGGCATAGGCCGAATGCCTTGATCGAGGTGAACTTCGTCACCGCGCGGGTCAGGCGAATGAGTGGGTTGGTGAGATTGAAATACCACGCATCCGGGCACAACCGCTCCATGTCACGGGCGATGTCTATGATGAGCGGCAGGTTGCGCGCGGTGTGCGCAAACGCGCCAGGGCCACCATTCTCCGCATATGGTTGGCGCACGCCATGTGTGAGCGGGATGCGCCAGTCCTGCTCCCACACCTCCTCGCGCGGGCCGACCTGCACCGAGACGATGACGAAGTTCGCGCCGGGCAGCGCATCGCGTCGGTCGGTTGTGGCGCAGATTGTCATCCCCGCATCCCATGCCGCGTTCATCTTCTCGGCCAGCGCATGGATCGTGCGCAGCCCTGGTTCGTTGATGTCCACCAGCACCAGTTCCGCACCGCGCAACCGCTTCGACTGGATGATGCCCGATAGCGCGCCGAGGCCGAAGATCGCGCTACCTGCGCCGATCATGACGATTTTTGGAGGACGGATTGCCATTGTGTTGATGGAGTGTCGCGTGTCGCGTATCACGTATCGCGTATTCAATGGAACTCTTGCAAAAGTGCGTGTTGAGGTGGACTCCACCTCGTCAATCGTCATGATTTTGCCTGCGAAAGGTGGAGTCCACCTGACTTATGCAAGAGGTCTAATACGTGATACGTTTTGCGCCTCACTCGTATTTGCTCTGGTCCCAAAACCCTTGAAACTTCACCAGCCCGTCGCGGGTATACGGGTGGTCGAAGGCATCTTTGTAAACCGAATGTGCGGCAGTGACGATGTCCGCGCCGGCGACGGCTGAATCAGCGATCTGGCGGCCGTTGCGCACGGCGGCCACGAGCACTTCTGTCTTGAAGCCGTAGTTGTCTCGAATCTGTACGATGTCCTCGATCAGACCACGCGTCTCCTCGGCGTTGGCCTCCTTCCAGCCGATGAACGGCGAGACGTAGTATGCGCCCGCGCGCATCGCGGCCAGCGCCTGCGTCGCGCTGAAGATCAACGTGACGTTCACGCGGATGCCGTCTTTCGCAAGGATAGATATGGCCTTGAAGGCTGGCTCGATGCAGTGCAGCTTGATCACGAAGTTCGGGTGCATATCGGCCAGCTTGCGGCCCTCGCTTACGAACTGGTCAACGGTATCGAAGTGCGGGTTGACCTCGACCGAGACCGTCTTGTCCGTGCCCTCGACCATCCTGCCGATCTCGCGCACGACCTGCAACATCGGCTTGCCCGACGTTTGCACGTGGCGCGGGTTGGTCGTCACGCCGTCAATGTCCCAGGCATCGAGCGCGTAGGCGATCTCGTCGGTCATGGCGCTGTCTAAGAAGAACTTCATCGTCCACCAAACCCCGTCATCGCAATCCCTTGCACGAAATAGCGTTGGGCGATGACGAACAGCATCAGCACCGGCGCGAGCATGAGCGTGCTGGCTGCGAACACCAGTTCCCAGTTGGCCACGTTCGAGTCGTTCAGCGCGCGGATGCCCAGCGCCAGCGTCCAGTTGTCCAGCCGGTTCAGGTAGATCAACGGCGTGAGGAACTCGTTGTAGTGCTGGATGAGCGCGAACACGGCCACGGTGGCGATGACCGGCTTGGCCAACGGCAGCAGCACGCGAAAGAGAATCTGCAACCGACCCGCGCCGTCAATCGTCGCCGCCTCGTCCAATTCGCGTGGGATGCCACGAAAGAACTGATACATCAGGAAGACGTAGAGCGTGGTCGTGGCAAACCAGAACGGCACGGTCAGCGGCAACGGCGTGTCAATCCACGTCTTGTTGGCGATCCACGGGAACAGGCTGCCCGCCGGCGGCGCGGTCACGCCCGCTTGGCCGAGCCAGGGCAGATTGCGAAACAGGATGAAGCGCGGGATCAACGTGACGATCTCAGGCAGCATCATCGTGGTAATCATCAGGCTGAACAGCGCGCGCCGGCCGGGGAAGTTCAGCCGCGCGAATCCATAGGCCACGATGGCCGACGACAGCACTGTGCCGATCACAGCCACGCCGACGACGAACAGCGTGTTCCAGGCGAAGCGTCCGAACGGCAGGCGGCGGAAGATCTCCAGGTAGTTGTCCCATTGTGGCTGCGCCGGCACCCACACGATGGGGTGCGCGAACACCTCGGTGTTGGCCTTGAGCGACGACGAGATCATCCAGAACGTCGGCGCGAGAAAACTGATCACGCATAGCGTCATGACTATCTGCAAGCCGGCGATCCAGACCACGCGCATCGTCTTGCGACGGCTGCGTTGTTCGGTGCCGACAGGGGTGGTTAACGTTTGAGTTGCCATCTAATCCTCGTAATACACCCACCGCTGCGACACGGTGAACTGGGCGATGGTGAAGCCGATGACGATGACGAACAGCTCCCACGACAGCGCTGCGGCGAAGCCCATGTTGAAGAACTGGAAGCCTTCCTGATAGATCTTAAGCACCGAGAACAGCGTGGCGTTCTCCGGCCCGCCTTGGGTCATGATCAACGCCGGCACAAACGTCTGGAAAGAGTTGATCACGGCGATGACCGTGTTATAGAAGATCAGTGGTGTCATCATCGGGATGGTGATGCTAAAGAGTTGGCGCACCGGCCCGGCACCGTCAATCGCCGCCGCTTCTATCAGCGTGCGCGGGATGTTGCCCAGCCCGGCAATGAAGATCACCATCTGCCGCCCGATCATCCAGAACGACATGAAGATGAAGGCCGGCTTGGCCCAGTCGGCGTCCACCAGCCATGCCTTGCCCTGAATGCCAAACCAGCCCAACACCTCGTTCAAGATGCCGAACTCGGGATGGAACACACGCTGCCACACCACCGCGCTGGCCACCAAAGGCACGATGATCGGCATATAAAAGCCAGCGCGATACAAATCGCGGAAGCGCAAGGCTTGCGTGAGCGCCAGCGCCAGCGTGAACGAGATGATGAGTTGGATGGGGACGGCGAAAAGTGTGTAGTAGGCGCTGTTCCAAAAGCTTTGCAGCGCCACCGAGTCGGTGAAGGCTTTGACGAAGTTATCGAGACCGACAAACTTGGGGGGGCCGATCAGGTTCCACTTCTGGAACGATAACCAGATGGCATAGGCCATCGGCAGCGCGGTGAAGGCCAGAAAGCCGATGGTGAACGGCGATGTGAAGAGATAGCCTTCCAGCCACTCACGCCAATTTGCGCGGCCACGCCGGGGTTTGGGAGAAGGGATCGCCGCCATCGGCCACCTCGTAAGTAGTAATTGGTTATTGGTTATTGGTAATTGGTGACTGATGCATCCTGTGCGCCATCGCCAATTACCAATCACCAACCACCAGTTACTGATTACTTGTACGCCTCATCCAACAGCTTCTGCACGCCCTCGTCTACCTTGGGCAGCACTTCGGCCGCGGTCGCCTTGCCGGCCATGAGCGCATCCCACGCCACCGGCTTGACCACCTCGCTCCACATCTTCGAACGTGGCACCTTGCCCACCACGTCCACCTCGGAGCGATTGAAAGCCTCGAGCAGCGCCTTGCCGTTCTTGACCTCGAAGTTCTCTTCGATCTTGGGTAGCCAGAAGCCCTCGATCAGGGCCGTGGTGTTGGGGATGCGGCCGGTGGTCTCGGAATAGATCTTGTTGCCTTCCTCGCCCGCCATGAACGATGCGAAGTCCCAGGCTGCATTCAAGTTGTCGCCCTTGAGCAAGGCCACACCCTCCGTCCAGCCGCGATGCGGACGCGACTCATCAGCCATCTTCGGCATCAGCACGATGTCGAAAGCGACGTTCTTCTTGTCTTCGCGCAACTGCGGGCTGTTGAGCGCACCGAAGAACCACGGGCCTTCGTATTTCATCGCGCAGTTGCCGGTGTTGATCGTGTTCGCGCCGCCTTGCAGGTCGGCCGGTGAAGGCGCGATCTTGTCGGTGTTGTACCAGGCGTTGGCCACCTGCTGCACGATGTCGGCAATCTCCGGCTGATTGAAGGTCGAGGTCTTTGGGTCATACAGGCTGTCGAACTCCTGTTTACCCGTGCCACGAATCCAGCCAATATCGCGGAACCAACCGCCGTTGGCCTGGATGCCCCACAGCTTCTTGTCTGCACTGGTCAACTTCCCGGCGATGGCGAGAAAGTCATCGAACGTCCAGTCATCGGCCGGGAACTCGACGCCGGCTTCCTCGAACGGCTTCTTGGCATAGAACATCAGCATGGCCGCGCGCTGCAAGGGGATGAGGTAACGCTTGCCATCGCGCACCGTCGTACCCTCGATGCTGGCCACGTCGGCTGGATAGACATCCTTGAAGTAGGCGTTCGCGGCCACAAAGTCGTCAATCGGCGCAAGCACATCCTGATCGGCATACGGCTGCCATTCCCAACCCTGGAACGACGATACGGCTGGTGGCGTGCCGCCGGCGACCATCGTCTGTAGCTTGGGGTAGAAGTTTGCGCCCGGGTCGGCCACTGGCGTCACGGTGACGGTGGCGTTCGGATTCGCTTCCTTGTATTTGGCCACAAGCGCGTCCCAGGCCGGGATGTCGGCATTGTCGCCCCAGGCCAGGAACTCGAACGCGACTGGCACAGCGGCCGGCGCTTCAGCCGGTGCGGCCGGTGCCTCAGTCGCTGCGGGCGCAGCCGGAGCTGCCGGAGCGGCAGGCGCGCACGCAGCCAAGGCCAGGCCAGCGCCCTGCACGCCGAGCAATGCCAGCATCCGCCGGCGCGTGATCTTCAGTTGCTTCTTGTTGTTCGCTTCCATTTCTTTCATTCCTCCTTCACGGGCTGAACATCCAGTTAGACTGATGTGAATTGACTGGGTTTGTTTTCTCAATAAGCACCGCCTCCTGTTTCATGTCACATATCACATATCTTGATACGCGACACGCGACACTTCACAACCTCACCAGCTCCAATTTCAGCATCCTCGCCAACGCCTCAAGCGACGCCTGATGGTCGCCATAGGCAATCGCAATGTGATGCTCCAGACCCTCGCGCATGATCGTGTCGAGCACGTCCATCGCCGGCCGCTCAAAGCGAATCACCCCCGACGTTCCCGAAAAGCTATTTGGCGCGCGCAGCATCTCGCCCCGGCCAATGACCAGCCGCAGCGCGCCGTCGCGCGCCCGGCTCAGCCGCGCGATCGTCACGCGGCCCGGCTTGAGCGGGAACTCCATCACCAGCGGCAACTTGCGGTTGGAGTGGATGCCGCCCTGCGTCTTTGTTTCGGGATCAGCCATCGTGAGCGGTGCCTGGCCGCAATGCCAAAGCACCGCGCTGTTTTCACCCGCGTTGAACTCGACCACGTCGGCCCCAAAGGCTGGTTCGCCGCTCAGCCATTGCAGGATGAGTTGTGTCAACGCCCCGTTCGCATCGGCCTCGCAACCGCATGGCACACCGTCAGTGTTCATCAGCGCCATCGCGCCGCACGCTGCGCAGCCCAGTTCAGTAAAGAACTCCGGCCAGCACCGAACCGCCAGCGCGTCACAGCCTGAGTCCTGTGCCATCTGCTTCAGCGCGGCATACACGCCGAGCGTTCCATTGAGCGGCGTTTGATCGAGCGTCGCCAGGTTGTCCAACGTCACATCCAGCCTCGTGCGCGCCGAACTCAACGCTGAACGATCAACGTGGCGCACCCGATCAAACACGCAGGCCAAATCCATCTGGGTCACTTGCACGCCGAGCGTTTCTCGCAACTGCGACGCATCGAGATGGCAACTGTCGAAGCCGGTCGGGTGTTCACCGGCCACGCCGAGTCGCGCCTGGCTCAGCAAGCGCTTCACTTGTCCAGCCTGCGCAATCGCCTTAACCCGTGCAACGGCGTGCGCGTCATTCGGGTCGGCATACACGTAGTCGTATGTTCGCCCGCGCAATGCCAGCGCATGCCCGGCCAAATTGATGCCGCACAATGAATTCAGGCGCAGCCGCCCGCCGGTGCGCGCCTCCGGCACGGCCCACAACAAGACCGGTGCATCAATCGCCTCCGCCAGCCGCACGGCCAGCGTGCTGTCGGCAAAGGTGGCCTGGTAAATCGCCAGCAGGTCAATCCGCTCACCAGCCAGCGCCTCGATTGCGCGTTCTGTGCCGGGCAGATCGCTGATCAGCTGTGTTGTCCCGCACAGCGTCAGCCCGGCCTCACCCAAGCGCGCGCGCGCAGCGTCCGTCACCTCCGCAGCCAGTGCCATATCGAAGGTGGAACGCGCCAGCGCCACAAAGCCGATCTGCAAGTTCATGGGTGTTGGTGATGTGAACGTATCGCGTGTCACGTGTCGCGTGACGAAATACGCGATACGTCATATGCCCTACTCAATCTGATAAAAGAACTCCGCCAGCGCCAAAGCGCCTGCGCCAATCACACCCGCCCGCCAACCAAACTGCGAAGTCTGTAATTGCACGCGCTCACCCAGGCCGGCGAAAGCGCGCTCGCGCATGGTGGCCTCTGCCGCCGGTAGAAACAAGTCTCTGCCGTCCACGAACATGCCGCCCAGCAAAATCATTTCGGGGTTGAGCACGTTCACCAGATTGGCCAGCGCCAGGCCGAGGTAGCGCGCCTGTTTCTCGATCACCGCGCGGATGGCGACATCACCGGCGCGCGCCGCGGCAAAGATGTGCTCCACAGCCTGCTTGTCCTCCACCTCGCGCAGATGTTGCGCCAGGATGCTGCGCGGGCGGCGTTGCGCCAGGCGTGCCGCCTCGCGCAGCAGCATGCGCTCGGAGACAATTTCCTCCAACTCCTGATAGCGCCCGTTCTCCGCGCACAGCACGGTGTGGCCGATTTCGCCAGCGCCAGCGCCGCTGCCACGAAACAGCCGGCCATTGACCACGAAACCGGCGCCAACGCCGATGCGGCCATATACGAAGGCCATGGTGTTTGCGCCGCGCCCAGCGCCGAACATGGACTCGCCCAGCGCCATGGCGCGCACGTTGTTATCCACGATCACGGGCAACCCCACACGCTCGCGCATCCAGTCGCGCACGGGCACATCGCGCCAGCCCAGGTTGGGTGCCAGCACGTTCATGCCAGAGTCTGTGTCAACCAGGCCGGAAGCGCCGATGCCAAGGCCCAGCAGCCGCGCGCGATCCACGCCGCTCTCGACGATGGTCTTCTCCAGCAGCGATGCGATTTGCTTGAGCACACGTTCGGAGGGTGCAGCCACATCGAAGCGCGCGATCTTGTTGCGCACGATCTCGCCGTGCAGGTTTGTGATTGCCGCGCGCAACAAGCCGATGCCGATGTGCACGCCGGCAGCGTAATGTGCGTTTGGGTTCAAGCGCAGGCCGGTGCGGGGCCGGCCGATGCGGCGATGGTTCGATCCATTGCGCGCCACTGGCGACTCTTCGCCATCTTCTCGCACAACGTCCTGGTCAAGCAGTTCAGCAACCAGGTTGCCGATGGTAGTGTTAGACAGGGCAGTCTGCTCAGCCAACTGGGCGCGCGAGGCCTGTCCACCCCGCAGGAGATGGTAAAGCACGGCGCGCACATTGTGTGCCTTCATGGCGCTGGTGCTGCTGCCTGCAAGCGTCTTCGCGGACATAGCGGCTGACTTATTAATTCAAGTTGAATAAATAAGCATGTGAATTATAGGAATCACGCCCGCGCGTGTCAATCGTTTGTGCAAGCGGCAACAGGGCAAACGCATCAATGCGGGCAGCATGGCCGCCCACAAAAAGCGGCAAACCGGGCAAACGCATCAATGCAGGCAGCATGGCCGCCCACAAAAAGCGGCACGCCGGGCCGATGATCGCCACGGCCCGGTTGCCCAAGTCAAAGAACTCAAACGTCTGTGGCCAGCCAGAGATGATGTTGGTCAAGCAACCTTGCTGATTGTTCCGGCCGGTAACTTTGTGTTTACAAACCAAGCACATTCGGTACACTATCCCAGCTTTACCTTTGCTGATCGTCAAACGCAATCAAAACACGATGGCACATCCGCGTCCACGCATCAATCGCAACCTGCTCGCTTCGTGCGTCATCGCAGCTTCACTGCTCATATCTGCATGCACCGTGCGCCCACCTGCGCCGCCTGCCTCATCGCTATCGTCGCGCGCCACACCCGCGCCGTTTGCCGGCATTGGCTACATCCCGCAACTGACGTTGTGGCCATGCCCGTTTCACCTGGCCGAGCCGGATGTCGAAGGTGAAACGTTCTCGTGCGGCCGCATGACCGTGCCCGAAGATCGCTCACGCCCGTATGGTCCAAAAGTCGAGATTGCGTATGCAGTGCTAAAGAGCAGCACTGCGCCGGCACAACGCGATGTGATTCTGTATCTTGAAGACGGGCCGGGCATCAGCGCACTGGAGATGGCACCGCTACGCGCGTCTGCGTTTGCTGTCGCCCGCGCCAGCCGCAACCTGATCTTGTTCGACGTGCGTGGCACGGGCTTCTCCACCCGCATGGGCTGTGAGCAGTGGATCGGCCGGGCCGACAACCCTTACGCTGTGTGTGCGGCCGAGCTGCGCTCGCGTGGCCGCGACGTCGCCAACTACAGCACGACCGATATCACGTCCGATGCTGGCGATCTGCTTTCTGCTCTCGGCTATCGTGCGGCCAACCTGCATGGCGTAGGCTACGGCGCGCGGCTGGCCCAGCGCATCGTGGTGCGACAGCCCAGCCGCGTGCGCAGCGCCGTGTTGGACCTAACGCCGACTGAGCCGGCCAATCTCACTGCGATGAGCGACCTCGCCACAGCCAGCGCCGCCGCGCAGCCCCTCGCGCCCGACAAGTTGCTGGTGGCGCTGCTGCGCGAACTGTTCGAGGACGATGCCCAAAAGCGCGATGCGCTGCACGAGCAGTTCGTCGCCATGGCCGAAAGTGCTCTGGGCAAGAAAGAGTTGTTCGGCTTCATTGATGCGCGTTTTGAGGGTGAGGATGGTGCGCGATTGCGTGGCCTGGTGGACCAATTGAATGAGCACGAGTTGGCGCGCCTGTTCAGCGACTACAACGGCCGCGACGTGTTCAAGGGCGGCTTCACCCGCAGCGGCTTCCTGGCGGTGCAATGCGGTGACACGCCTGTGCCGCAATCGCAGGCCGTGGCCGAGGCGAACACCGAGGTGACTGACGTCGCGCCGGCGCGCGGCCTCGACCTGGCTGAATGCGCCGAGTTGGGCGTGAGCGGCCCACGCTCCACCCCGGTTGATCCGCCCAAGAGCAGCGTGCCCGCGCTGTTGCTCACGGTTGATGGCGATGCCCGCCACGTAGCCGATGACTTTGCGACAAGCGTCGTCGTGTCAATGACCAATCAGGTTGATGGAACGTGCGCCATGCAACTGGCCAATGCATTCGTCGCCGATCCGTTGGCGTCGGCAGACCTGAATGCGAATTGCATGCCTGCATCGGACGAGCGGGCACAAACAAATGAGCCAACGGCGACAGAGATGGCATTGCGCGGCACGTCTTGGCATGTGGCATCCTTTGGCGTGCCGACGGTGGAGTGGTCTATCGCAGCAGGCACAAGCGTCACGATCACGTTTGGCGCGGGCGATATGTTCACCGGCGCGACGGCGTGCAGCCCACTCGCCGGCACCTACTCGGATGCCAACAACGCGCTGGCCGTTGGCGCAGTGACTGCGCAGGAGGCCGTATGCGAACCCGAGCACAAGCGCCAGCATCATCGCCTGTTGCGCGCCCTGGCTGCCGCCGACTCATACGACGTGCAGGCCGATGCGCTGACGATCACCTACAACGAAGGTCTGGGCGTCATCCGGGCCGTGCGATTGCCTGGGCCGTGACCCTTAACCCTCACCCCACACTTCTCCTGCATGGAGAAGGAGTTAGTCCGGCAGCGTCAACTCCCAGATCGCGCCGCGCCCGCCGTTATCCAGCACATACAGCCGGTTGCCGATGAGCGCGCTGTCCATCGGCCGGTCGAAACCGGTGACGATCTGCTCAGCCGTCATCTGGTAGGCATCGCCCTTCTTCGTCAGCCTGAGCAGCAGCAGGTCCTGCCCCTTGTCGGTCTGCGGGCCGCCGGCCGCACCCCAACTCAGCAGGAAGCCCGCGCCCTTGTAGTCGCCGCCCAACGCGTTGTCCAAATCGAACGTCAGGCCCAATGGCGAGCGGTGCGCCGTCACACCATACAGCGGCTGGCCTAGCTCGCTCGCGTCCTTGAGTTCGCCGTCGGCGTCCAAGAACTGATCGGCGGCCGGCCCAAAGTTGGCGATTGGGTCGGTGAACGCCATCGGCGGCTTGGGGAAGCCCGGGTCGTTGGCGTAGGTGCCGCGCTGCACGGCCACGAAGTCATCGCTGATGCGCGCATCCTGGTCGGGGTCGTAATCGGCAAATTGCTGCGGGTTGTCCACGTCGCCGAAGCGCCACGGGAAGCCGTAGTGCTTGCCCTCGCGCAGCCAATTCAACTCATCGGGCAGATGCGCATCAGGCCCATTCTCCACGCCGATCAAATCGCCCGCGCTATTGAAGGCCAGATCGAAGGCGTTGCGCACGCCATCGGCGAACAGATAGCCGCCCTGTTTCAACTTCACCTCGTCGTTGGGCAACACCAGGTCTTTGCTATCTGCCGGCACGCGGAACACGGCCGAAGTGAGCGGCACCTCGCGCACGTCTTTCCACTTGCCCTCGGCCGTTTGCACCTCGCCGTGATCCGTGCGCGAGCCGCTGTTGAAATACACCCATCGGCCATCGGGGCTGACGGCCAAGCCGTTGCATAGATGATCGAAGTTTGTCTCGCTCTTGGGGTGAAACTCGGTCGTCACCAATGTCGTCCAGCGCCGGCCATTCTCGGTCGACGTGCCTTTGCGAATGACGCAGCGATTCTGCTTGTCCTTGCTCTCGTTGCCGATGATGTAGAGTGCGCGATCGGGGCCGAAGGCCATGCCCATCACATAGTCGGTGCCGCCGATCTCGGCGTAGCTGTAGGCCAGCGTGCCGGTCGGGCTGACGCGCGGCTGGGTGGTGATGAAATATACGTCGCCCTGCGGCGTGAGGTAATACAGATCGGATGAGCCGGGGTCGCGCACCAGGCGCATCATGCCCGCGCCCACCTCGGCCACGCGCTTGATCTGGATGTCGTCGCGCAGCGGTCGTGGGTAACCGGCCGGCAGGGTCGTGGCTTTTGGCGCAGCGGTTGGGGCAGATGCAGGCGCGTTGGCTGCGGCGCACGAGGCGAGCAAAGCCGCGACGCTCAGCGCAGCCAGCGCTAGCCATCGAATCGAAGAAGTCATGGCGCGCATCTTACGGCGGATTGACCGGAGGGCAAGTAAAGTATCTACGCAGGTATAGTCCGCGCCCATGATCGTCATTGACGCCTCCCCTGCCGTGCATCACAAGGCCGGGCTGGGCCGGTATGCCGAGGAACTGATCGCCGCATTAGCCTACGAGCGCCAGAAGGTGGGCGACAAGGGTGAGGAGTATGTCGCCTTCTATCACGATGCGGCTAACGCGACGCCGAGCAAGGTCATTCAGGCCATGACGTGCATCGCCACGCCGCAGACGGCGTATCCCTGGCGCATGCGCGCGCTGATGGGCCAGTTGCTCAACCTGTCGCAGGACAACCTGTTCGCCCATACCCAAGCCAACACGCGCGACCCGCTGCCAGCGCCCAGGCTGTTCCACGCCACCGAGCATCTGCTGCCGCGCTTCAAGCAGATCAAAACGGTCTTCACCCTGCACGACTTGATCTTCAAGTTCTTCCCGCAACATCACTTGCCGCGCAATCGCATCTTTCTCAATCTGGCCATGCCGCTGTTTCTCAAACGGGCCGATGCGATCATCTGCGTGAGCGAGCACACCAAGCGCGACGCGATCAAGGAATATGGTGTGCCCGAGGAGAAGCTGCGCGTGATCTACGAGGGCGTGCACCCGCGCTTCAAACGCATCGTGGATGTGAACGCGCTCAAAGCCGCAAAAGAGCGCTATCGCCTGCCGGAGAAATTTATCCTGGCCGTCGGCACGGTCGAGCCGCGCAAGAATTTGATCACATTGTTCGATGCGTTCAAGGCGTTGCAGGAGGACGAGACGCCGCTGGCGCAGGAGGTCATCGTCGTCGGCAAGCAGGGTTGGCTGCACGAGGCCACCTATCGCGCCGTGCACGAGCGCGGCCTGACCGGCAAGGTGCGCTTCCTGACTACCGTTGATGATGACGATCTGGTGGCGATCTACTCGCTGGCCCAGGTGCTGGCCTTCCCCTCGGTCTACGAAGGCTTTGGCTTCCCGCCGCTGGAGGCGATGGCCTGTGGCACGCCGGTGGTGTCGTCGAATGCCGCGTCGTTGCCGGAGATTTGCGGTGACGCGGCAGTGCTCGTCCCGCCGATGGACGCGGCTGCATGGGTGAGCGCGTTGCGGCGCGCCTTGACCGACCGCCAACTGCGCGTCAGCTCGCAAGCGCGTGGCCCACAACAAGCGGCCAAGTTCACCTGGCAAAGAGCGGCCGAGCAGACACAGCGCGTGTATCAGCACGTGCTTGCGCGCTAACTGTCGGACATTCCCCGACGCGATGTCGTCCAGACCGCCACCTTCTTACCCCCGATGCTGATGCAGGAGTGCAGAATAGCCCTCACTTTCGTAAGTCGCCTCACCCTTGACTTTTAGTCTCGCCTAAATACAATTTGCCCTAGTTTAGCTGGGGCTAAATCAGGACTCAATAGAGTGAGCACAAGTGGCGTCTTTCGCGCCGTATTTGACATTTGTAGGACTTACTCAGGTGATCAGAATTCGGACGCGGATGCCCGCAGACAACGCGGATCGGAAAGAATTTATCCGCGGAATCCGCGTCCATCTGCGTCTCAAAAACGGCCTTGCGTAAGTCCAGATTTGATAAAGGAGACAAAGTGAAGCATCTAAAACTGATTTCGTTGGGGCTAGTGAGCGCTGTGCTTGCGGCCTGTTCGAGCGCGCCAGCGCCAGCGCCGGCGAACCTGGCCAGCCGCAAGATCAATGTGACGACGACCACAGGCATGGTCGCCGATGTTGTTAAAAACGTGGGCGGCGACCGAGTGCAAGTGACTGGCTTGATGGGGCCGGGCGTGGATCCGCATCTGTATAAGCCAAGCACGGGTGACGTGCAAAAGCTCGACCAAGCCGATATCGTCTTCTATGCCGGCTTGGATTTGGAAGGCCGGATGGAGGAGCTATTCGAGAAAATGGAAGCGTCGGGCAAGCCGACCTTCGCCGTGGCCGGCGAGATTGACCCGGCCAAGCTGCTCAAGTCAGTTGAGTACGAGGGCAAGTTCGACCCGCACATCTGGTTCGACGTGACGCTGTGGCAGGACGCTGTGAGGAAGGTGGCCAAAGAGCTGACCAGCCTCGATCCAAACTCAAAGGCGTTGTATGACCAGAACCGCGATGGTTATCTCAAACAGCTCGATGAACTCCAAGCGTACGTCAAAGATCAGATCGCGACCATCCCGCCGGAGTCGCGCGTGCTAATCACAGCCCACGACGCGTTCGGCTATTTCGGCCAGCAATACGGCGTGGAAGTGCGTGGCCTGCAAGGCACCAGCACCGCCACCGAGGCCAGCGCCAAAGCCGTGCAAGAGCTCTCGCAGTTGATCGCCGACCGCAAGATCAAAGCCATCTTTGTCGAATCGAGCGTGCCGCCAGCCACGATTGAAGCCGTGCAGAAGGCGGTGCAGGCGCGCGGTTGGGACGTGCAGATTGGCGGCGAATTGTTCAGCGATGCAATGGGCACCGATGGCACGCCGGAGGGCACTTACATCGGCATGGTGCGCCACAACGTGGATACGATTGCGGGCGCGCTGCGCTAGTGGAGAATTCGGAATTGGGAGTGGGGAATGACGATACAAGAGCAGCCGTTACAGACGCGAACAAAACAGTTTGCACTATGCGTGATTCGGCTTGCTCAAGCACTTCCAAAAGACATGGTCGCACAAACGATAGGCCGGCAGGTTTTACGATCTGGCATGTCCGTTGGTGCGAACTATCGAGCAGCGTGCCGGGCCAAATCCACGGCTGACATGATTGCGAAACTAGCGATTGTTGAGGAAGAGGCCGACGAAACTATGTTTTGGCTGGAGTTGCTTATCGAGGCGGACATTGTGCCGAGCAGCAAACTCACTGACCTTATGAAGGAAGCAGACGAAATTGTTGCAATGGTCGTAGCTTCAATGAAAACACTCAAGTCAAAGACACTAAGGAAGGCTTCATGACCGAGCAACTCGCATTGCATTCCGCATTCGCAATTCCCAACTCCCAGTTCGCGACGCCTGTCGAGATCAACGACCTGACTGTCGCGTATCGCGACAAGCCGGTGCTGCAAGACGTGGACTTGAGCTTCCCCGAGGGCAAGCTGTGCGCCATCATCGGCCCCAACGGCGCGGGCAAGAGCACGCTGATCAAGACGGTGCTGGGTTTAGTTCCTGCCGCAGCCGGCAGCGTGCGCATCTACGGCAAGCCGTATGTCGAGCAGCGCCGCCTGGTGGGCTATGTACCGCAGCGCGGCAGCGTGGATTGGGACTTCCCGACCACGGCGCTGGACGTGGTGATGATGGGCACGTATGGCAAGCTGGGCTGGGTGAAGCGGCCGGGCAAAGCCGAGCGCGACGCCGCATCGCATGCCTTGCGACAGTTGGGCATGGAGCAGTACGCCGAGCGGCAGATCAGTCAGCTCAGCGGCGGCCAGCAGCAACGCGTGTTTCTGGCGCGTGCACTCGCGCAGGACGCGAGGATTTACTTCATGGACGAGCCGTTCGTCGGCGTGGATGCGCTGACCGAGAAGGCCATCATCACCCTGCTGCAGGAATTGCGCGCGCAAGGTAAGACGGTCATCGTCGTGCATCACGATCTTGACTCCGCGCCCGAGTATTTCGACTGGGTGGCGCTGCTCAACGTCAAGTTGATCGCCGCCGGCCCATTCGACACGACCTTTACCAGCGACAACCTGCGCCGCGCCTATGGCGGCGCAATGACCGCGGCCATCAAGCACTTCGCGCACTTTGAGGAAGACATGAAGTCGGAAGTAAGAAGTAAGAAGTAAAACGCAACTTTGCGCGTTGAAATTGGAGGCATACATGTTGCCAAACACAATCTGGTTCGATGTGGCGCTGCTGTTGTTTGTCTACGGCATCGGCACTATCTTTTTTGGACATTTCGAGGAACGCACGCCCAAGATCAGGCGCGTGGTCAAGATCGTTTTCTTCACCGCGCTGGTTGCAGTGCTGTCCGCGCTTTTTGGGCATGCGGCGGTGTTTGCGTTTCTCGGCATCATGGCCGTGTTCTTCGTGATCGTTCACGGCTGGTATTTGCCCAAGCACGGCATCAACGGTCTGACCGGCGAGCCACGGGAGAAATACTACGCCCTGCGTGGCTGGACGGACGCAACACATTCATGAATGTCACAAGCATGGCGTAAAACGCAAAACGCGAACTGGGTCGCTTGCGCTTTACGCTTTACGCTTTACGTTTTCGGCAGTGCAACCGCTATGACACCCATACATGTTGATTGAACTCTTCACCGATTACACCCTGCGCAATGTGGCGCTCGGCAGCGCGCTGCTCGGCATCGTCAGCGGCGTGCTCGGCTGCTTCGCCGTGCTGCGGCGGCAAGGCTTGCTGGGCGACGCGCTGGCCCACGCCGCGCTGCCCGGCATCTGCATCGCTTACCTGCTCACCAACTCCAAGGCGCCGTTTGTGCTGCTGCTCGGCGCGGCCGTGGCTGGCTGGGTCGCCACGATCCTGCTGTTGCAGATCGTCAAGCAAACCCGCATCAGCGAGGACAGCGCGCTGGGCATCGTGTTGAGCGTGTTTTTTGCCTTCGGCATCGTGCTGCTCACGTTCATCACCAAGCGCAACGATGCCAACCAGAGTGGCCTCGACAAATTCCTGTTCGGCCAGGCGGCGGCGCTAGTGGAGGAGAACGTCATCACCATGGCTGTGCTGGGCGGCATCGCGCTCGCCATCGTGTTCATGTTCTACAAGGAGTTCAAGCTGCTGGCATTTGACGCCGCATTTGCACAGAGCCTGGGCTTCAGCACCAACATCCTAAGCATCTTGCTAACCTCGCTGATTGTGGTGGCAGTGGTCATCGGCCTGCAGACCGTGGGCGTGGTGTTGATGGCCGCAATGCTGATTGGCCCGGCCGTGGCAGCGCGGCAATGGACGAACAAGCTAAGCGTGATGCTGGTGCTTTCGGCGCTGTTCGGCGCGGCAGCGGGCATCGCCGGCGCGCTCATCAGCATCAGCGACGCCGGCCTGCCCACCGGCCCAATGATCATCCTCAGCCTGACTGCCATCGTGGCCATCTCACTTTTCTTCGCGCCGGAGCGCGGCTTGGTGTGGGATGCGATCCGCAGGGCCAGGCAGCGAAGAGAGTTGAGGTTGGAGATTGGAGATTAGCCGTTGGTCATTGGTTGTTGGTTAATGCTTGTTAACCAACAACCAATAACCAACAACAAATATGGATGCTTCACTTGCAATCATCCTGACCGGCATCCTGGTCGCGGTGGCCTGCGCGCTGCTGGGCAGCTTCCTGGTGTTGCGCAAGATGGCCATGCTGGCCGACGCGATCAGCCACGCTATTCTGCCCGGCATCGTGGCCGGCTACTTCATTGCCCAAGGGCCGAACTTGCTGGCTGGCTTTGCCGGTGCGGCGCTGGCGGCCATCATCACCGTGGCGCTGGTCGAGGCGTTGCGCAACACCAAGCGCGTGGGCGGCGAGAGCGCCATCGGCATCGTCTTCCCGGCCATGTTCGCGCTGGGCACGTTCCTGGTGTCCAAGTATTTCGCCAACGTGCACCTCGACACCGACGCCGTGCTGTATGGCAACATCGAGTTCGCCGCGTTCGACGTGTTCTTGTTGGGTGGCCTAAACCTCGGACCGCAATCGCTGTGGGTGATGGGCGCGCTGTGTATCCTCAATCTGCTATTCGTGACGTTGTTCTTCAAGGAGCTCAAGCTGGCCACGTTCGACCCCGGCTTGGCCGCGTCACTTGGCTTCTCGCCCGTGCTCATTCACTACGCGCTGATGACGATGGTCTCGATCACGACTGTCGGCGCGTTCACCGCCGTCGGCGCGATTTTGGTGGTCGGTTTCATGATCGTGCCGGCCGCCACAGCCTACTTGCTGACCGACGACTTGAAGCAGATGATCATCATCGCCGTGGTCGCCGGCGCGCTCTCGGCTATCGGCGGCTTCCTCGTCGCCTATGCATTGGATGCGTCGGTCGCGGGCGCGATGGCCACCATGGCCGGCGTGCTGTTCATGCTGGCGCTGTTGTTCTCGCCGTTGCACGGTCTGGTGGCCAAGGCGCGCCGGCTCAACCGGCAGCGCGTGCAGATTGGGTTGGAGACACTGGTGGTGCACTTGCTCAACCACGAGTCGCAGGCCGGCGAGCAGCACGAGGCCGAGGTGGCGCACCTGAGCAGCGAGCTGCGCTGGACGCCCGACTTCGCCCAGCGCATCGTCGGCGCGGCCAAACGCTCTGAGTTAGTGCAGCAGATGAACGGCCATCTACTGCTGACACAATCTGGGCGCGAACTTGCCGAACGGGCCGAAGCGCTCTGACTGCGTCAAACGGCGTTGCCGCTGGCGACGGACGGATCGGCACTCCTCCGCTCCCGCCACAACGTGACGCCGATGAACAGAACCACGCCGCAGAAGATGAACACATCGGCAAAGTTCGATACCGGAAAGTCGAAGCCGATTTGCGGAATGCGGAAGTGGATCATGTCGGTGACGTAGCCCTGGCGCAGCCGGTCAATCATGTTGCCCAGCGTGCCGCCCAGGATGAGGCCGAACGCCAGACGCACGATGCGGTTGCCGGCCGGCATCTTCAGGACCTGATAGATGATGAACGCAGACACCGCTGCGCCGAAGATCAAAACCAGGCCGCCCGCGCCCTGAAACAAGCTGAAGGCCACGCCGGTGTTGCGCGCGTGGGTGAAGCCCAGATACGGCTCCAAAAACGGCAGCGGAAAGATGGACTGATACAACGCCAGGTTTGCTTCCACCCAGAACTTGACGCCGAGGTCCACGAACAACACGGACGCCGCGGCAAGAAATGCGATAACGCTTTCGGCAGGTGCAGGTTTACTATGGGTCATGTGACAAGCGCATTATCATGTCTTGGGCCCGCTGGCCGGCAGGTATGGCACAGCATCACATGAAACTCATCCGTAAACTCGCCACGGCGCTCATTATGGCGCTCGGTTGTGTGGGCGGTGCCCTGCCGTCTTCAACTGCTGTGCATGCGTGCACGCCACCGCCAGGCGGCTTTGTCCCCTCGACCGTTACCGCGCGCACTTTGGCCGCGCCGTATGTCTTTGCGGGCACAGTCATCACCGGCACGGGTTCGTTTGAATTCAATACATCGGCTACGGTTCAGGTTTCGCTGACCGTGAAGGGGTCATCGAATCCCGCGCAGGTTCGCATTGACGGCTTTGGCATTGGGGCGGATTGCAAAAGCATCGTCACTGTCGGCCAGTCGGCGTTGTTCTTTGCCAGCGGCGATCCGACAGCGACCATGCAGGCCAATTATCTGGAGGCCTTTAGCGCCACGTCACCGCTGACCGACGCCAACCTGGCAGAAGCGCTGGCGGCTGTCAACGTCAAACCTGCGAGATGGCTGCCGTGGGTGCCATTCCGTCAGCGGTGAATAGAGTTTAATAACCGCATGCCACTTTCATCACTCCACATCGCGACGCTCAACGCCGCCGCCGACCGCATCGTTCCGCCCGACGACGGCACACCCGGCGCAATCGAATCCGGCGCAGCAGCGCAGCTCATCGCCATGCTCGATGGCGATCTCGCCCACCTGTGCGCCGACTACGATGCCTTCCTCGCCCAACTCGACGCCGAGGCGCAAGTGCAACACGGCCCGCGCTTCGCCGACCTGAGCGCAGACCAACAAGATGCGCTGTTGCAATCCTTCCAAACGATGGCGTTCTTTCGGCTGTTTGTCGAGCACGTGCACGAGCAATTTTGGACGACACCAGCAAGCTTGGCGCTGGTCGGCTTTGAGGTGCGCGGATGAGCAACGCCAACTACGACGCCATCATCATCGGCGCCGGTGCGGGCGGCGGCGTGGCCGCCGACGTGCTGACCGCAGCGGGCAAGCGCGTGCTGCTGCTGGAGCGTGGGGGCTGGCAATCGTTCGCCCAGACCGGGCGCGACCCGCTGCGCAACCAACGCCTATCGCAGTATGGCCACAACGCCGGGCCGAGCGACGACCACCCGCGCGTGGTCCAAAACGCCGACGGCAGCACGCGGGTCGCCTTGCCCTGGCAGGACGGTTATCAGGCCAATGTCGCAACGGTCGGCGGCGGCACGCTGGTCTATGGCGGGCAGGCCTGGCGCTTCCACCCGCTCGACTTCAAGATGGCCAGCACGTATGGCGTGCCGACCGGCTCGTCGCTGGCCGATTGGCCGATTAACTACGACGACCTCGCGCCGCACTACGAGGCGGTCGAGCACGCGCTGGGCGTATGCGGCGACGCCAGCGCGATGAAGCACTTGCCGCCCTATGCGCGCGACTACCCCATGCCACCGCAAGTGCTAACGCGGCCAGGGGCGTTGCACCGGCGCGGCGCGGCGGCGCTGGGCTGGCCCACCCTGCCCGTGCCGCTGGCCATCAACAGCGCGCCGTATCAAGGTCGGCCCGCCTGCGCGCGCTGCCAATATTGCGTCGGCTTTGCCTGCCCGGTGGACGCCAAGAACGGCTCACAAAACACCTTCATCGCCCGCGCCATCGCCACCGGCCGGTGCGACCTGATCACCGGCGCGATGGTCGAGCGCATTCACCTGCGCGACGGCCACGCCACAGGCGTGAGCTTTTATCGAAACCTCGCGGGTCTAAGCGAGTCATCTGCACGAGCCGAAAGCGCCGCCGAGACCCGCGAGGTTTATGAGACGGTTGAAGCCGATGTCGTCATCGCCGCCGGCGGCGCGGTCGAGACGGCGCGGCTGTTGCTGCTGTCCGGCCTGACCAACGACCACATCGGCCGCCACCTGCAAGGCCACGTCTACGTCTCGGCCACCGGCCTGTTTGAAGTAGAGGTGTATGACGGCCTCGGCCCCGGCGTCACCACCGCGACGGCCCGCTGGAGCCACGGCAACGATGGCGTGATCGGCGGCGGCATGCTGGCCGACGACTTCATCATCCTGCCCGCGATTTTCTGGAAACGCGAGGTGCCGCCGGACGTGCCGCGCGCTGGGCTGGCGGCCAAGCTGTGGATGCGCGACAACTATCGCCGCTGCGCCGAGATCAAGGGGCCGATCCAGGACATCCCCTCGCCCGACGCGCGCGCCACGCTCGACCCGAACGTGAAAGACCGCTGGGGCATCCCGGTCGCTCGGTTATCAGGCGCGACGCACCCCGAGAGCATCCGCACGGCCCAGTTCTTGCACGCCAAGGCGGTGGAATGGGTGAAGGCCAGCGGCGCGGTGAAGGTGTGGCACGAGCCGCCCAGCGTGCCGGGGCTATCGGGCGGGCAACATCAGGCCGGCACATGCCGCATGGGTGACGACCCGGCCACATCGGTCGTGGATCGCCATTGCAAAGTCCACGGGGTGGACAACCTGTTCGTCGCCGATGGCTCGGTGCACGTGACCAACGGCGGCTTCAACCCGTTCCTCACCATCATGGCCAACGCGCATCGGACGGCGCAGGGAATTGCGCGAGCTTGGTAAACAAAAACCTCCGGGGTCTTCGAGACCCCGGAGGTTTGATTAACGCTCAAATTACTCTTTCGCCCGCTCCAGATACTCGCCGGTGCGGGTGTCAATCTTGAGCAGGTCGCCTTCTTTGATGAAGTTAGGGGCTTGAACCACTGCACCCGTCTCGAGCGTGACGTTCTTCTGCACCGCATTGGCAGTGTCGCCGCGCACCGACGCTTCGGCCGAGACGACTTTGAGGGTGACGAACGTCGGCAACTCAATGCCGGCAATGGTGCTGCCATCCAACACCAGCAACTGCACCACGTCGTTCTCCTTCATAAACGGCACCACCTCTTCGACCATATTCTGATTGAGGGCGATTTGATCGAACGACTCGGTGTCCATGAAGTTATAGGTGTCGCCGTCCTTGTAGAGGTATTGCACCGGACGCATCTCCGACTGCACAATCTCGATCGGATCGCCGGCGCGCACACGATCCTCGATCACCTTGCCGTTGTTGAGGTTCTTCAACTTGAATTTCACCATCGCGCGCCAGTTGCCGGGGGCGATGTGCTGATATTCGACGACGCGATACACGTCGTTGTTGTAGCGGATCAAGATGCCGCGCCGGAGGTCGGATGTCGTTGCCATGGTTCCTCTGCAAAATTGACCCTCCCGCGATGCCACGCCGGGAGGGTTGTGATTCTTCCTTACTCGCCGCTTCTGGAACGGCGGGCCGGTATTTTACATGGATTGGCGTTAAGATTTCCACACATGCTCCAGCAGACCTTCCTCACGCTCTCGCGCGCCGGATGGGCGCAAAACGTCATCACGCAGGTGCCCATTTCCCGGCAGATGGCGCATCGCTTCGTCGCAGGCGAGACCATCGGCCAAGCGATTGCGGCAGTCAAGGCGCTGAACGCCAAGAAGCTCAACGTCACACTAGACTTTCTGGGTGAGAGCGTGACGACCCAGGACGAAGCGGCGCACGCAGCCGATGAATACGCACTGGCGCTCGACGAAGTCACCAAGAGTGGCGTCATCTCCAACGTCTCGATCAAGCTGACCCAGTTTGGACTTGATTTGGATCAGGCCTTATGCGCGCGCAACGTGCGGCGTGTGGTAGAGAAGGCGCAGCAGCACGGCAACTTTGTGCGGGTGGATATGGAAGGCACGCCGCACACCGACCGCACCTTGGCCGTGGTGAATGAACTGCGCAAGGAGTTCGACAACATCGGCACGGTCTTGCAGGCGTATCTCTTTCGCACCGAGCAAGACCTGATTGCGCTGGCCGAGGCTGGCACGCGCATCCGGCTGTGCAAGGGCGCGTATCAAGAGCCGCCCGACAAGGCCTTCCCCGACAAAGCCGATGTGGATGCCAACTACGTCAAGCTAGCCAAGTTGCTGTTGGATCGCTCGGCCAACGCCACGCGAAGCGATGACGGCCGCGTGCCGCCGCGGGCCGCGCTGGCCACCCACGACGAGAAGATGATAGCGGCGGCCAAAGCCTATGCCGCCGAGAAAAACATTCCGCGCGACCAGTTTGAGTTTCAGATGCTGTATGGCGTGCGGCGCGAGTTGCAGGAACAGTTGGCCGCCGAGGGCTTCGCGGTGCGCGTCTATGTGCCCTACGGCACGAAGTGGTACCCCTATTTCATGCGCCGGCTGGCCGAGCGCCCGGCCAACGTGTGGTTCTTCGCCCGCAGCCTGTTCTCACGCTAGTCCCTGGCGCTGATTCCCTAAAGCCTTCGCATCTCCGCATCTTCGGGTCTCCGCGAAAAAACTCGGGTGATCAGCCCTGGCGTCAGGGGCTGGTTGGAGTGGGCGCGCTCTCATCGCGCACTTCGATCTGCACAGTGGCCGGCAGCACGCTCTGCACCGTGATGCCATCGGGCGTGATGACGCGCGGCGTGAGTTGTTGCACGCCGGTGGCCAGGCCCGATGCGTCCACCTCCACGCGCACGTCGTTTTCGGTGAGCGCGTTGAGTTGCGGCAACGGCCCAGACAACACAATATCCACCGACGGCGGTGACAGGGTTGCGGTGAGCGGCGCGGTGATGCCAATTACTGTGGGGGTGCGCGAGACGGTGCGCGCGCCAGTCTGTGGCTCGATGCGCACCCGCACCAGCACCGATTGATTGTCGGACACCAGCGACACGTTCGGAGGCACGTTTAGCCCGACCTGTTGCTCGATATCACCGATCGCATCTTGCACTGTGACCTCGAGCGTCTCGATGAAGCCGGGCAGTTGCAGAATGGCTTCCTTCGGCCCAAAGACAGTCACCACCTGTGGGTTCGCGCCGATGTTGGTGATGGCGTAGCCCTCGGCCGGCTGGCCGCTCAGTTGCGCGCGCACGGCCAGGTCGCGGTAGTTGCTGAGTTGCTCCATCGGCACCTTCACCGCCACGGCCTCAGGCACAATGCCGACGTTACCGACGATGCCGCCATCGGCATTGCGCGCCACCAGCCGCACCGCCTGTTCGATGGAAGCGCGCACATTGTCAATCGTCACGATGGCGTCCACGCTCGCCACCTGAGAGATGACCTGTTGCGTGCCGCTGATCGTTGCCTGCTGCGGCGTCGCGGTCGGCGTTTGGGCTTCATAGCCGATGGCCGGTGTACCCACCAAACTGATGCGAATTGGGAAGACCTGGGTGACGACTTGTTCGATGGTCACGGTGGCTGTCGTTGGGCGCGCAGAGATCAATTGCGACGGGGAACCGTTGATGACCGGCGCGAGGGAGACGATGTGCTCACCCGCGCCAAGCTGCGACAAGTCTACCGGCACCTGCACGCCGTTGTTGCCCATCGTCTCGAACACGCTTTGCGGCGCACGCAGGCGAACAGTGATGGTTGGCGGCAACGTGCTGGCGGATAACGTTTGATCCTGCAACGGCTGGCTGGTAATAACCACGGGCGCTGCAATGGTGCTCTCCAGAATGGGATCCTGTTGCAGCGACGCCAGCATCCAAACAAAGACTGCGAGGAGCAACGCAAGGATCATCAGACTGACATTGTTGGCAAACCAGCGGGCCATCTCGGACGGATTATATGAAGCCCGTCATTGCGCGACCCCGGCGCGACCGACGCCCGGCCTGCATTTACTCGCCGTTTATGCGAAAGCCGATTAGAATATATGTTCTAGTCGCAATCTATTCGCGCTTGCTGCACAACCGATACACTTCACCATCATGGCAAAAGACAACCTCTCGCCCGTGTGGGCCCGCTCGTTCGATATTCAGGTGGATCGCGGGGAAGGCACGTACTTGTTCGACAAGAACGGCCGCCGTTATATGGACTTCACCTGCGGCATTGGCGTGACCAACACCGGCCACGCCCACCCGCGCGTGGCCAAAGCGATCGCCGACCAGGCGGCCAAGCTCATCCACGGGCAGATCGGCACTGTCATCGGCGACAAGGTGCTCGAACTCACCGACGAGTTGAACAGCATCACCCCGCCCCACATTGACACGTTCTTCTTTAGCAACAGCGGCGCGGAGGCAGTCGAGGCGTCGGTGAAGCTGGCCAAGCAGGCCACGGGCCGAACCAACGTCATCACGTTTGAGGGGTCGTTTCATGGCCGCACCCACATGACCATGGCCATGACGCAGAGCAAGACCAGCTATCGCCAGAAGTATCAGCCCCTGCCCAGCGGCGTGTTCGTCTCGCCGTTTGCGTATTGCTATCACTGCCCGGTGGCCAAGCGCGCCATGAGCGCCGCCGATCGCGCCGCGCTGAGCGCAAGTTGCCCCGGTGACGGAGGCCAGTGCTGCGGCTACGCCCACGACGCCATTCACTTCCTGCTCAAGACGCAGACCGCGCCAAGCGAGACCGCCGCCATCGTCATCGAGCCGGTGTTGGGCGAGGGCGGCTACGTCGTGCCGCCAACCTCGTTCCTGCAAGAGCTGCGCAAGGTGTGCGACGAGCATGGCATCCTGTTGATCTTTGATGAAGTGCAGACCGGCTTTGGCCGCACCGGCAAGTTCTTCGCGCTTGAGCACTTCAGCGTGATGCCCGACGTGATCGTCATGGCCAAGGGCCTGGCCAGCGGCATGCCGCTCAGTTGCGTGGCCTCGACTAAAGACATCATGAGCAAGTGGCCGGCTGGCTCGCACGGCGGCACCTATGGGCCGAATATCGTCAGCACCGCCGCCGCGGTCGAGACCATCCGGGTGATGAAGGACGAGAAGCTGATCGAGAATAGCGCGGCGCGCGGCGTGCAACTGATGGCCGGCCTGCGCAATCTACAAGGCGAATTCGCAACGATTGGCGATGTGCGCGGCCTGGGCTGCATGGTGGCAACCGAGTTCGTGGACGGCGACGGCCACCCCAGCAAAGACATCACCGACAGAATCGTGAAGCAGTGTGCCGACCACAACCTGCTCTTGCTCACGTGCGGCTCGTATGGCAACGTCATCCGCTGGATCCCGCCGCTGGTGGTGACTGAGCAACAGGTGAATGACGCGCTGGCCATCTTCGCCGCCGCGCTCGACCAAGCTGCATGAACTGTAAACACGGAGACACGAAGGTCACGAAGAAATCGCTTTTACATCTCCGTGACCTCCGCGTCTCCGTGGTGAAAAGACTGCGACATGTTGACTGAATTGCGTGTGCGCGATTTTGCGATCATTGACGCGCTCGACCTAGAGTTCGCGCCGGGGCTGAACGTGCTCACCGGCGAGACCGGCGCGGGCAAATCCATCATCGTGGATTGCATCGCGCTGCTGCTGGGCGACCGGGCCGAGGGCGGCATGGTGCGCAGCAACGCGCAGGCGGCCATCATCGAAGGCGTCTTTGGCGTCAGCGGCGACCTGCGCAACGCTGTTCACGCAGCGCTGACCGAGCACGGGCTGGAGAGCGATTCGCCCGACCAGGTGACGCTAGGCCGCGAGGTGCGCGCCAACGGCCGCAGCATCTGCCGCATCAACGGCCGCGCCGTCAGCCAGGGCGCGCTCAAAGAGTTAGGCGAATTGTTGGTGGACGTGCACGGGCAGAGCGAGCACCTGTCGCTCTTGCGGGTGAAGGAGCACGTCAACCTGCTCGACCGCTATGCCGGGCAATGGGACCTTCGGCAGCGCGTGGCTGGCAAGGTGCAAGAGTTGCGCGCTGTGCGCCGCCAACTCGACGAGCTGCAGCGCAACGAACGCGAGCGCGCCCGCCGCGTGGACATGCTCAAGTTCCAGGTCGAGGAGATTCGCGCGGCCAAGCTCAAGGCCGGCGAAGAGGCGACGCTCGAAGAGGAGCACAAGCGCCTGGGCAACGCCGAGGCGTTGGCGGCCTATGCCGACGAGGCCTACAGCGCGTTGTATGAATCCACGCGCGATGCGCTGGGCGCGCTCGACCAGATCGCGCAGGCGCTGCACGCCATCGCCAACCTCGAACGCTTCGACAAGCAGTTCGCGGAGCACGGCAAGTCGCTGGCCGAGGCCAACTCGATCGTCGAGGATGTGGCCCGCACCCTGCGCGACTACCGCGAGTCGGTCGAGTTCAACCCGCAGCGGCTGCAAAAGGTCGAAGACCGGCTGGAGATGCTCAAGAAGCTCAAGCGCAAATATGGCGAGAGCGTCGAGGCCGTCATCGCCTTTGGCGAGCAGGCAGAGCATGAGCTGGATCAGATCGAGCATTCGGGCGAGCGGGCCGAGCAGCTACAAGAGCAAGAGAAGCAGTTGCTGGCCGAGATTCACAAGGTCGCCGGCGAGCTTTCCAGGCAGCGGCAAAAGGCAGCCAAGGCGCTGGGCAAAGGCATCGAGGCCGAGCTACAGGACTTGCGCATGGCTGGCGCGCGCTTTGAGGTGTGCTTTGCGCTGCAGGAGCCGGATGCGACCGGCATTGACAAGGTCGAGTTCATGATCGCGCCAAACATGGGCGAGGGGTTGAAGCCGTTGGCCAAAGTCGCCAGCGGCGGCGAGACCGCGCGCTTGATGCTGGCGCTCAAAGCCACCCTCTCGCACGCCGACAGCACACCGACGCTGATCTTCGACGAGATTGACCAGGGCATCGGCGGGCGCGTGGGCACGACCGTGGGCGAGAAGTTGTGGGGCCTGGCGCGGGCGCATCAGGTGCTGTGCATAACCCACCTGCCGCAGTTGGCCAGCTTCGGCGACGCACACTTCAAGGTCGAGAAGTTGGCGCACGACGGGCGCACCTCCACCGCCGTGCGCAAGCTCGATCGCAAGTCGCGGCTGGATGAGTTGGCCCAGATGCTTGGCACCAGCGGCAAGACCGGCACGCAGGGCGCAGAGCAGTTGATGAAAGAGGCCGAGGCGCATAAGGCGAAGGTCTAGGCCATTCGGTTTCGTACAATGGGCGTATGGCCGTTGATGCGCGCGTGGCGCGGCGCAAATTGTTCATTCGCCTGGGGCAGAAGCAACATCGTCCCGGCCGAGGCAGCTCGCGCGCCTTTCTGACAGCCAGAACCACTCACATGCACTGGCCCGATCTCACAAACATCTTTCAACCAATTGAGTATGCGGTCGTCGGTGGTGTTGCGACGCGCCTCTATATGCCCGAGCGACTGACCAAAGATCTGGATGTCATCATCGCGGCGGCACAAGCTGATGAGGCAGCGATAAAGTTGAAAGCGGTTGGCTATCAACTCATCGAGCGCCTCGGTCTGGTCGAGGGTTCGACGTGGATATCGCCCGACGGCCAGGAGGTAGATGTGCTCGAAGGCTTGGAGCCTTGGTGGCCTGAGGCTATTCGCGCCGCACAGACCAATCGCGATGGCCAGGGCTTGCCGACCTTGCCCCTGCCCTACCTCGTGCTGATGAAGTACCTGGCGGGGCGAGCGCAAGATTTGGCCGACATCGAGCGCATGTTGGGGCAGACGACTAATGCGGCCCTCGAAGATGTCAGGCGCGCGTTTGAACGATTCGCGCCAAACGAACTCGATGACCTCGACAGCCTCATCACGCTCGCCAAACTCGAACGAGGGGACGAAGGCTAGCGCCGGACGTTTCAACGCCGGTCACGCGCCTCGTTCGGTTGGCGACACGTTCCACGCGCACATCACCCGCCTCGGCAACTCCGCCAGCGGCACATCTGCACCCGAGTCAATGACGGCCAATAGCCGGGTTGCATCGTGCACATACACCCGGTAGCCCACGCGCTGCGCCTGTGCCAAGACATCTTGCGCCTGCGCGCGCGCCTGTGCGACATGACCCTGCGCCAGAGTCAGCATAGCCTGCACCAGCGCGTGCAACAAGGTCACTTGCACCATGTGGGCGGGCCAGCGCAACTGACTCAACATAGCTTCGGCATCGGCCAGCCGCCCGGCTGCCACATGCGTCGCGGCCACAAACGCCTGCGCCGATGGTGCCAGCTCATGATCGGCGTGCAGCGCGTCAATGGCCAACGCGCGGGCCAGGTGCATCTCCGCCCTGGCCAATCCACTCGGCCAGCAGATGATTACGGTGGCGATGATGAAGTGCGCATAGCCGCGCATGCGCGGGCTTTGCAGCAGGTCCAACCTTGTCTCGATGCGCTGCGCTGCCGCATCGGCTGCCGCCAGTTCTCCCAACTCCAGGTGCGTGACGGCCTCCAACAACTCACACGCCATGCAGTAGTCTGTATCGCCCAACTGGCGCAACAAGTCGGCCGCCCGGCGTGACCGGGTCACTGCCGCAGTGTAGTCACCCGCCATGTAACTCGTGACCGAGAGCCAGTGCAGCGCGCGACCGGTCATGACCGCGTCATGTGTGGCCTCAGCAACCTCGACTGCGCGCAATCCATTGCGCTCTGACCCGGCCAGGTCACCCATATCGCGTTGCGCCGCGCTCAGGATGACCAGCGCAAACGCCTCCGTCTCCGCCAAGCCAACTGCGCGCGCCAGCCGAGCCGCTTCGTGCGCATGCTGTTGGACTTCCACCCCTTTGCCCTGCAAGCGCGCCAGATAGGCCAGCGCGAGCCGGGCGCGAGCGCGAATCTCGTCCGCGATGCGCGGCATCTGCAAGCCCAGCTCGCGCGCGATGCCGAGCATGACATGGCACAGGCGCTCGGCTTCATCGAAGCGCGATAGGCCGGTGAGCGCCTTGATGCGCGACCCGTTTAGCTTGAGCCTGATTTCGAGTGCGTCCGGCGATGGTTCGGACAAGTTATCCAACAGACGCTCGGCATCCTCGCACAATTGGGCACATTCATCGTATTGGCCGATGCCGTGCAAATGGCGCGCCAGCAACTCGGCAATGCGGGCGCGTTCGAGGCCGCCGCTCGCAAGCTGCATGGCCTTGTGCAAGTTATCGGCGGCCTCCTGCGCGCGCAACGTATTGATGAGCAACTCGCCGCGAACCGCGAATGCCTGGCTGCGGCCGGCATCCTCGTTGGATGTCAGCCGGGCAAGCACATCATCCAACACGGCCACCGCGGCCATGCACCGGCCCGAGTTCACGAGCGACGCCCGATGCCGTACCAGCAGTTCTAATGCGCGCGGTGGGTCGTTGGCTTGCGCAAAGTGATATGCCGCCTCGATCACATCGGATCGCTGCACCGCCCATTGCGCCGCAGCCCGATGCATGCGCACAAATGCACCCGCCCGCAGGCGCAACGCCGCGAGCGCCGGTTCGCGGATGAGCGCGTGCGGCAGGGCATGCGCCGGCGTGTGGATGAGCGCGCGGCGGGTGAGCTGATCCACCGCGCTGGCGTGGTCGTAGTCCGGGTGCAGTGATCGCAGGATTTCGTCCAAGCGCGGGTCGGTCACATCCACGTCACTGCGCATCACAGCCAGAAATTCCAGCAACGCGCGCGCGCTGGGCGAAAGCGTCTTGAGCACGGCATCGGCCAGATAGCGATCCAGCGAGTGTGCCACGGTGCCGTGCCAAAGCTCCAGCACTGGCGCGTTCGGCGGCCAGGCTGTGGCGGCCAGACGCAGCAGCATCGGGTTGCCGCGCGTCGCTGCAAACAACGCATCGGCTTCAGGCGGAGGCAATTGCGGTTGATCTGGCTGGATGTGGGCCAGCAATGCTTGAGCATCTCCGGCATCAAGTCCGTTCAGCTCAATGTGATGCAGCGCCATGCCGGGGATAGCCTCACGCGTCAAGAACAACATGCGGCAGTTTGGCGCCAGCGTCCACACGCGCTCAAGCATGGACAGCGCGCCCGGATCGGCCTGCAACAGATGCGCGTCGTCGAATACGAGCAGCGGCTGCGGCAGCTCACCCAACTGCGCAGCCACAGCGTCGAGCGCGTTGACCATCGGCAACGCATAGCCCGGCGCATCCAGGCTGTGCGCCAGGGCTTCGGACGCCTCCCCAGTCCCATACGCCATGGCGAACAGCGCCAACTGGCGCAACACATCTTCCTGGGCCAGATTCCGGCCCGCGCCGCACGTCAGCCAGAACACGGGCTGGCCGTTCGCCCACGCATGCGCACTCATCGCCCCGATGGTGCTCTTGCCCATGCCGGGCATGCCCACGACCACAGCGCGCCGCTCCTGATCCAGCACTCGCCGAATGCGCTGAACGGCCTCTCGCCGCAGCGCCAGATGGGTGGGCAGCGGAGGAATGTCTTCAAGCAAGCCTAACTCGACGCGGACATTGCTCACGCGCCGCGCGGCGCTGCGGCTGGCGCGCGTCACGCCGGCGGCACTGCCTGTGTGCGCGTCGGATGCAAGTTGCAGCAGGTGTTGTGCGTTCGGGTCAGCGGGTTGCAGGTTGAGCGCATCGAAGAACAGCGCGGCAATCGTCGCAGGATCGGGTTGGCGCTGGCCACTCTCCAGCATGCTGATCTGGCCGGGGCTGTAGCCGACGGCAATGCCCAGCTCGGTCTGGGTGAGGCGCGCACGCCGCCGCAGCAGACGCAGGTGATCGCCAAATTGGGCCGGGGTGCCCGCGCTTGATTGCGCCGTGGGCGGTGTGACTGCGTGCTGCGTCATGCCTGGCATGACTATGCACACATACGCGGTGCGGAACAAGATCACGTTCGTGATGCATCCCCACTCACCAAAGTGAGCCTTCTGCATTCGAAAGCGCGCTTGTGAAATTTTCGTGGGTTTGTGAAGTTCCCTCGCGCTATGACAGGCGCATGAAACGCGTCGTTCGCACCATCGAAACCGTGGAAGTGGTCACGGTGGAACGCTGGACGGTCGAGACGGTGCAGGTGGAACCGGTTGAGTCAGTTCAGCCATCGGCGCCTGCATCACCAGACGCCCCACCCAGCGCCGCCAGCGTGATTGAGCACCTGCCCAATCCACCGGCGCTGCCGCCCGCCAGGGCGAAGCGCACCAAACGAGCAAAACGGAAGCGAGGCGCGCGACGCCATTAACAGGAGAAGAAAATGATTACGAGACTACGACAGTTAACCCATCAAGCTGGCCCCGGCCTGCGCCGGCTGTGGCTCGGCGCGGCGCTGGCTGTGCTGGCCCTCACCATCGGCGGCGTCGCAGTCGTGCGCGCGCAACAACCCATCTGCCGCGACTTTGACAACCTGACTGTCTGCGCCGATGAGATATCCGAGCAGAACGGCACTACGCTGCTCTTCTCACGGGTGGGCCGCCCCGGTGTGACGATCGCGCCAAAAGGCGGTGCGCCTGTGCTGATCGTTGACGGCATCACCGACCCAACAACCCAACTGCCATTGGGCGGGCAATTTGCGTCCTTACCCGCGGGATCACCCAGAGCCACGCTCCTCGGTGGCCGGCATATCGTCGCCGGCGGAATTCGATTTGCCGAAGACTCGGCCGCCACCGCGCATTTGTTGACATCGCGCCAGCTCAACGACTTTGGCGGGCCCGCAGAAAGCGGCTACATGCTGGTTGACACCGTGCAGCGCCGTCTGACGCTGCCGCCCCCTAACACGCCGCTTTATCAAGGCACCAACTTGCTCCCAGTGGTCAACTTCCGCTTCAAGTTTCTGGAGCGGCCCGATCTGATCGGTTTGAGCAACGGCTCAACCGACGGCAGCTTCCGCCTCAACCAGATGAGCTACGAGTTCGATCTGAACAGCAAAAAGTTCAGCGCGCTCGTGCCGATCGAGCCCAAATCGGACGATAGCGAACGGCCGTTTACCGCGGCCGTCACCATGCGTATCAACATTGATCACAAGGGTCTGGTCTCGGGCACGGTGGATGCGTTCAAAGTAAAGCTGGCCGGGCTGGTCGGCTCTGCCGAGCAGATCAAGCTCGTCAACGGCGGCATGGAAGCGGCGTTTGTGAACTTTAGCAAGGTTGACAACCCCGATCTGCCAAACTTTGACCCAACTAATCAAAATCTGATCTTCCAACTGCAAAAGCTGCAATACAAGAACAAGCGCTTCGCCATCGGCGGCGGCGCAGTGGGCATCAAGGATTGGGAATTTGGCGAAAGCTTCAAGATGGTCAACCAGACCATCGGCCTCAGCTTCGACGATGCCACCAAGAGCACCTTCTTTACAGTCAATTCGACGCTGCAAACCAAACGCCTGCTCGAAAACGGCAACCCGCTGGCGGTCACCATGCGCATCACGCGCCGCGTTGTGGGCGGGGTGGGCAAGCCGGTTGTGGAAGCAGGCATCGCTAACTTCACGCCCACGCTGGGCGGCGTGATGAAGGCCAACCTCAAGAACGTCAAGCTCATCTTCGACAGCGTGCGCAACTTCTACGGCATCACCGCCGAGACGGCCGAGCTGCAATACCCGGCGCATCTGGGCGGGCGCGTGGCCGCTGGCGTCGGCAACTTCAAGATCGGCATAAACAAAGACAAGCAGCCCATCTTCTCGCTGGGCAACGGCACGGTCGGCCTGCCCGAATTTGAGAGCAAGGTGCTGAAGGGCAGCCTGGCGGGCACAGTCGGCATGGTTGGCGCGACCTTGCAGTTCACCCTGACCGGCAACCTGACCGTGCTGCTGCCGAAGAACAGTGGCGTGGGCACCACGGCCAATATGATCTTTCGCTCCGGGGCCAATGTGTGCGAGCCGGGGCAATCTACCCCAGCCAGCGTGCTGGTGGGTGCGGGTAAGGGCGGCACGACCGGCGGCGCGGCCAACTGCCTCAAGCGCTACGAGCAAACCCTCAGCGGCTTCAACGTCAAGCTGGCGGGCTTCGAGTTCAACCTGGTCAACCCGCGCGGCCTGGAGGACGGCGGCTTTGCAGTGGACGAGGCCGGCTTCAAGATGCCAACGATCTTTAACCGCGCCGACAACGCCAGCACCGGCCTCTCGGTCAAGGGCTTGCGCGTGGCGGGTGACGGCAAGGTTTCAGTCACCGGCGGCAGCTTCGAGTTGGCCCCGTTCAAAATCGGCGACAAGCAGCTTGTCGGCGTGAGAGGTGCCTTCGAGTCGCTGCCC
>Ga0224722_1000057_pt1 | contig 58260 bp, 52 predicted proteins | sample Balambano_FR1_Me_FD_161646 | JGI IMG/M metagenome (GOLD analysis project Ga0224722, IMG submission 161646) | Freshwater sediment microbial communities from Lake Towuti, South Sulawesi, Indonesia - Balambano_FR1_MetaG | ecosystem: Environmental > Aquatic > Freshwater > Lake > Sediment | place...
GGCCCACTGGGGGCCATAGGGGAGGGGGTTGACCTGCGCGAGGTCAAACTGTCATGCCTGCCCAATCGCATCGGCATGGTGACGCAGGATGTGCAACTGTTCCGCGCCACGGTGCGGCAGAACCTGACGCTGTTCGATGCGTCCATCCCCGACGAACGCGTGATCGAAGTGATCCGCGATCTTGAGTTGTCGGACTGGTTTGATGCCTTGCCGAAGGGCTTGGACACAGAACTGGAGAGCGGCGGCAAAGGGCTTTCGGCCGGTGAAGGACAACTGCTGGCGTTCGCGCGCGTGTTTCTGCGCAACCCCGGCTTGGTGATCCTCGATGAAGCGTCATCGCGCCTCGACCCGGCCACCGAGCGGCGCATCGAGCATGCGATTGACAAGCTGCTGGGCGTGACGCCGGGTGAGCCCAAGCGCACAGCCATCATCATCGCCCACCGGCTGGACACAGTGCAGCGCGCCGACGGCATCCTGATCCTTGATCAAGGTCAAGTGGCCGAGTATGGCGAACGCACGGCGCTGTTGCGCGACCCAGAGTCGCGCTTCAGCCAACTGTTGCACACGGCGTCAACGGCGTCAACGGATGAACAAGGGATAAGCGAGTGGGGGCTGACGCCATCCGCTTATCCGCTTCGATCTGTTGACGCCATTGACACGGAGAGGATATGAAAACATACGAAGCCATCCTGAGCATGATTCGCTATCGGCCAAAGCTGTGGACGGTGAACCTGCTGTCCATGCTGATCTTGATGCTGGGCTGGCAACTGCCGGGCCTGGTGACGCGCGAGTTCTTCAACATGCTCAGTGGGCAGGCCGCCGCCGGCTGGAACATGTGGACGATCACGGCGGCGCTGTTGGCCTGCGCGGTCGCACGCGTGGTGGGCCTGTATGGCCTGCCGATGACCAACCGGCCGTTCGGCGAAATCTCGCGCACGCTGTTGCAGAAGAACTTATTGGCGCGCATCCTGCAGATGCCCGGCGCGAAGTCGCTGCCAGCCGATGAGTCGCCGGGCAAGGCGGTCAACCGTTTTAAGGACGACGCGTTCGAACCGCCGTTGTTTGGGCTGTGGCTGAACGATCTGATCGGCAGTGCCCTCGTCGCGCTCACCGGAATCGCCATCATGTTGTGGATCAACTGGCGGATCACGCTATTGGCGCTCATCCCGATGGTGTTCGTGATGGTCGTGTCAAACCTTGCGACGCGGCGGATCGAGCGTTATCGCGTGGCCTTCCGCGAGACCAGCGGCAGCGTGAGCGGTTTCATCGCCGAGAGCTTTGGGGCTGTGCAGGCGATCAAGGTCGCCGGCGCGGAGGCGCGTCTGATCGAGCACTTCCGCGGGCTGAACGACGCGCGGCGCAGGGCCGGCCTGATTGATCGCCTCTTCAACGAATTGCTCGAGAGCATCTTCGTCAACGCCAGCGCCATCGGCGCGGGCGTGATGTTGATCGTGAGCGCGAGCGCCATTCGCGACGGCTCGTTCAGCGTCGGCGACTTTGCTTTCTTCGTCTACAACCTCGACTCGATTGGCGAGTTCACTGGCTTTCTCGGCTTCCTGGCGGCGCGCTACAAGCAGGCCGGCGTCGGTATCAATCGCATGCAGAACCTGATGCAAGGCGCCCCGCCGAGGGAGCTGGTGAAGAACGGGCCGGTGTATGACAAGGGCGAGCTGCCGGAGGTGCCGTTTGTTGCCAAGTCCGAGGCGCACGCGTTGCGCACGCTGGATGTGCGCGGGTTGACGTATGTGCATCCACGTGCTCAGACCGAACCCACCCCCGACCCCTCCCTCAGAGGGAGGGGAGTGTTTGATGTGAGCTTCTCGATCCAGCGCGGGGAGTTTGTAGTGATCGCCGGGCGCATCGGCAGCGGCAAGACCACGCTGGTGCGAACGCTGCTCGGCCTGCTGCCGCGCGACGGCGGCGATGTGCTGTGGAACGACCGGCGCGTGGATGACCTGGCGGCGTTCATGGTGCCGCCGCGCGCCGCCTACACTGCGCAGGTGCCGCGGCTGTTCAGCACCACGCTGCGCGAGAACCTGCTGATGGGCATGCCGGAGGACGCGGTGGACATCCCGGCAGCGATGCGCGCGGCAGTGATGGACGCCGACCTGCCCATGCTGGAGAAGGGGCTGGACACGTTGGTCGGGCCGAAGGGTGTGCGCCTGAGCGGCGGGCAAATTCAGCGCAGCGCGGCGGCGCGCATGTTTCTGCGCCAGCCGGAGCTGCTGGTGTTCGACGACCTGTCCAGCGCCTTGGATGTGAAGACCGAGCGCGAGATGTGGGAACGGTTACAAATTGAAAATGCAAAATTGAAAATTGATAAAGAAACCGCGAATGGTCATACCTCGTTTTCAATTTTCAATTCTCAACTTTCAATTCTGGCGGTCAGCCACCGCCGTGCGGCGTTGCAGCGGGCCGACCGCATCATCGTGTTGAAGAACGGCCGCGTGGAAGCGCAGGGCAAGCTGGACGACCTGCTGGCGACGTGTGAGGAGATGCGCGAATTGTGGCGCGAGGAGAAAGACAAGTAAGTCATGACAACACAACTGACCATGCGACCATACCGCGACGAGCGCGACATGCAGCGCATCCGCGACTTGCAGGTAGCCGGCCGCGCCGCAAACAACGGCACGTACTACGTGCATCGTGGCGACGTGGACTGGTGGTTCTACTACCCGCCGAATGAGGCCGACCGCCGCGACAACCTGCGGCTGTGGGAAGACGCAGATGGTGACCGATTGCTTGCATGGTGCGTGCATACGCCGGGCGACAGCACGTTCGACTTCTTCGCCCATCCCAGCCTGCGCGGCAGCGAGCAGGCGCAAGCCATGCTGCGACAAGGCGTGGATTGGGCGACTGAGCGGGCGCAGGCGAAGGGCGGCGCGAAGCTGACGAACTACTGGATCTCCGATACGGACGACGCCTCGTTGGCGCAGTGGGGCGCGTGCGGCTTTGCACCCGCGCCGCAGCCCGGCGGGCCGATCTTCATGCAATCGCTGGCGCGCGAGCTTGAACCGCCGGTCGTGCCAGAAGGCTTTGCGGTGTGCGATGCGTGCACCGAAGAAGACTTTCGGCTGCGGGCGGAGGCGACGCACGGCGCGTTTGGCATCCAGCGGCCGTGGGACGCCTACTGGCAAAAGAGCCTCGGCCTGTTTCACTCGCGGGCCTACGTGGGCGAGAACAACCTGTTTGTGCGCTCGCCGGATGGGCGCGGTGCGGCGGCGTGCATCATCTGGCTCGACCCTGTCAACAAGGTGGGCATGTTCGAGCCGGTGGGCACGCACCCTGACTTTCAGAAAATGGGGTTGGGCAAGGCGGTGATGCGCGAGGGGCTGCGGCGGATGAAGGCGGCCGGCATGACGCATGCCAGCGTTGGCACCGGCGCGGACAACACAGCTGCCATCGCGCTATATCGCTCGATTGGGTTTCAGGACTATGTGATGTCGCCACTGCTGGTGAAGGCGTGGTGACGCCAATGCTCGTCATTCTGAGTTCAAGATGGCCGCAGGCCAGACGAAGCGGCAGAAACGGTAGGGCGCGCTCTCCGTAGCGCGCCGTCGTCGGGTTACCAGGGTCGCTACGGACTCGTGCCCCGCATGGGGTAGAGCGACCCCTACGGCCGAAGGCATGTTTCTGAGCAGCGCGAAGCGCGAAGAATCCCTGCGACGTTTCAAGCGCACATTACTACGCAGGGATTCCGAACCGCGAAGCGGTGAGGAATGACAAAACGATGGGCTATGAATAACGCGGAAATCATCCCGGCGACGAAGAAGCATCGGCGCGTACTGCGCGCGCTGTTCGAGCTGTATGCGCACGACTTCAGCCCGATGACCGGCGCGGACGTGAACGCGGGCGGGACGTATACGGAGGATGACTTTCTGATTGACTGGTGGGATGACCATGCGGATGACTTTTACCCGTTTCTGTTGAAGATCGGCGGCCAGTGGGTCGGCTTTGCCTGGGTCGAGGTGGGCAGCTACATCATGCCGGGCCAGGCGCGGCACTGGCTGATGGAGGAGTTCTTCGTCCTGCGCAAGTATCGCGGCCGCGGCGTGGGCGAATGGTTCGCCCGGCAACTGTTCGCCCGCTTCCCCGGCACCTGGGAGGTGGGCGAGATGCACGCGAACACGGATGCGCAACGCTTCTGGCGTACGGTGATCGGCCGCTATGCGGGTGAGTTTGAAGACGTTGTGGTGGATAACGACCGGTGGGATGGGCCGGTTCAACGATTTGCGATTTTGGATTGACGATTTTCGATTTGATCTGTCAGCCCGCTTGAGCGGGCTTTGCAGACGTAGCCCGTGCCCTGAGCTTGTTGAAGGGTGAACCACGGGCGGTCGCGCAAGCGACGCGGCTTGGAGGATTTGATATGGCAGCGATATACGAAGCATTTGAAGAGGAACTGGATCAGGAGGCGCAAGAGAAGCCGTTCAACTACGGCTACTTCAAGCGCATGTTGCGCTACCTGGGACCATACAAGAAACAACTGGGCGTGGTCGGCGTGTTCGTGCTGCTCGGCACCATCGCCAACCTAGCCGAGCCGCTGTTCATCGCGGCCATCATTGACCAGGGCGTGATGAACAAAGACATCCCGCTCATCGTCGGGCTGGTCGGCATCCTGTTGGTGTTCCGGTTGATCGCGTGGGCGGCGGGCTTCGCGCGCATCCATCGCATCAATATCGTCAGCCAGGGTGTGCTGCACGACATGCGCAGCGAGCTGTTCATGCACATCAACAAGCTGTCGTTGCGCTTCTACGACAACCGGCCGGTCGGCAAGATCATGTCGCGCGTCACCAGCGACATCGGCTCGATCAACGAGTTGCTCAACGGCGGCCTGACCATGATCATCGCCGAGGGTCTCAGCCTGATCGGCATCATGGTCATCATGTTGGCCATCAACTGGCAACTGGCGCTGGCGTGCTTTGCTGCGCTGCCGTTCTTCTGGCTGATCTTCGGCAGCCTGCGCAACAAAGTCGAGACCACATGGACGAACGTGCGCAAGAGCGCGTCTAACATGAACGCGAATCTCAACGAGAGCGTCAACGGCGTGCGCGTGACGCAAGCGTTCAACCGGCAGGAGAAGAACATCGAGCGCTTCGGCCGGGTCAACGAGTGGAACCGCAACGCCAACGTGCGGGCGGTCAAGCTCGACAACCTGATCTGGCCGCTGTTCGATCTGGTGGGCGTGATGGGCACGGCGCTGTTGATCTACGTCGGTGCGACCCAGCTCATCGCTGGCTTGGTGACCATCGGCATCATCACCGCGTTCATCCAGTATTTGTGGCGCTTCTGGGCGCCGATCAGCGCGCTCAGCCGGGTGTACTCGCAGGTGCTCAGCGCCATGGCCAGCGCCGAGCGCGTGTTCGAGTTTCTCGACACCGCGCCGGAGGTGCAGGATGCGCCCAACGCCAGACCGCTGCCGCCGATTCAGGGCGCGGTGACGTTCGAGGATGTGCACTTCAAATACGAGGCCACCAGCAAGAGCGCGTTGCGCGGCGTCAGCCTGAACGTGCAGCCGGGGCAGACCGTGGCCATTGTCGGGCCGACGGGCGCGGGCAAGACCACCATCATCAACCTGATCATGCGCTTCTACGACCCGACCGAGGGCGTGGTGCGGATTGACGGCCACGACCTGCGCGCAGTGACGCTGGCCTCGTTGCGCCAGCAGGTATCGCTAGTGTTGCAAGATCCATTCATCTTCAGCGGCACGATTCGCGACAACATCAAATACGGCAACCTGAACGCGACGCAGGAACAGATCGAGGCGGCGGCGCAGGCGGTTGGTCTGGACAGCTTCATCAGCAAGATGAAGGAGGGCTATGACTATCAGGTGGAAGAGCGCGGCGGGCGCTTGTCGCTTGGCCAACGCCAACTCGTGTCGTTCGCTCGCGCGCTGCTAGCCGACCCGCGCATCCTGATCCTCGACGAGGCCACCTCGAGCGTGGACACGCAGACCGAGCGGCTGATTCAGCAGGCGTTGCAGGTGTTGCTCAAGGGCCGCACGGCGTTCGTGATCGCACACCGCCTCAGCACCGTGCGCGACGCCGACGTGATCCTGGTGATGCGCGACGGCCAGATTGCTGAACAAGGCAACCACGACGAACTGATGGCGCTGCACGGGCTGTACTACAAGCTCGTCACGGCGCACAAAACCACGGGCGCGGATATGGCCCCGACGCCAGGAAGCCCGGCGTTGCCAGCGCTGGCACCATCTCTCATCACGCCACCCGGGCCAGCGGTCGCGTCGGTGAATTGATCCGCATAGACCTCCGGGGTCTCTGAGACCCCGGAGGTCTGATCTCACACCCATGAATCGAGTTGCTTACTCTGGTCTGGACGATCACGCGCGCATGCTGGCGCTGGCCCACGCGTCGTCGGCCAACAACATATATGTGGCCGATTGGCCGTATCGCTTCGCCTCATGGGCGTTTGACCAACCTGACAATGTTGCGTTGTGGCTGGACGATGCCGGCGAGTTGATCGCTTGGGCCGTGCTGCAAACGCCGTTCTGGACGTTGGACTACGTCATGCGACCCGATGTTGCGTCCAGCCCGCTTCACCGCGCCATCCTGGCATGGGCCGACGCGCAGGCACGCGCCGTCGCAGACACGCGCTTTGGCCGGCCGATGTGGTTCGTCAACGTCATGATGTATCAGACTGAGCGCATTCGCGATCTGGAGGCGATGGGCTGGGCCAACCAAGCTGACGCTGGCGAGGACGCATGGTCGAAGGTGTTGATGGCGCGCTCGCTTACTCCTCTCCCTTTGGGGGAGAGGCAGGGTGAGGGGGCACTCGCAGGCTTCACCCTCCGCCCGCTTGATGGCGTTCGCGAGGTAGAAGCCTATGTGGCGCTGCACCGCGCCGTCTTCGAGAGCGAGAGCATGACGCCTGAATGGCGTGCGCGCACGCTGATGCAGCCAGACTACGCACCCGACCTCGATCTCGTGTTCGTCGCGCCGGACGGCGGCTTGGGCGGCTTCTGCGTGTGCTGGCTGGACGGCGCGCACGGCCAAGTAGAGCCGATGGGCATCCGCGCCGACCTGCGCGGTCGCGGGCTGGGTAAGGCGCTGCTCACCGAAGGCTTGCGGCGGTTGAGGGCGCATGGCGCGGAACGCATCTTCATCGAAACCGACAACTATCGGAATGCGGCGTTTGCGCTGTATGAGTCGGTTGGCTTTCGCACGCAGCACGATGTCTGCGTGTTTCGCAAAGACTATGCGTGATGCAGATTGATGCATTGGCCCACCATATGGGCATGATCCACACCATTGCTGAATGGCACCGTGCGGAGTGGGGTCATCTGCCGCCATGCGACACGGTCACATTCTGGGCTGAGTGCTTGCGGGTGAGCGCCAACGACGATTGCATCCCGATCACGTTTGTCGCCACAGATGCCGGCGAGCCGCTTGGCTCGGTGACGCTGGTGACCCACAACATGGAAACGCACAAGCAATGGACGCCGTGGCTGGCGGCGTTGTATGTGCATCCGGCACACCGCGACCGCGGCGTGGCCAGCGCGTTGGTGCGACACGCGATGCAGGCCGCGCAGGTGATGGGCATCCCGCGTTTGTATCTCTACACCAACACGGCTCGTGGTTTATACGAATGGCTGGGCTGGCGATTGATAGAAGAGACCAACTATGAGGGAGCGCGCGTCGCCGTGATGTCAGTATCTGTTGCGTTCAAATAGTGCGTCGCTATGAATCTCCAACTGCTCCCTCTCCTCCACATCCAGCGCGACCTGTATGCCATGCCGCGCAAGCGGTTCAACCGATGATCGCGCCGCTGATGAGCCAGAGCGCGGGCATATCGGTGAACTAGCAAGTCAGCTTTCAGGGGTGGAGTGAGGAATCACTCCAACTCTTCCGGCTTCGGTTGCGATTGAGGCTTCGGCGGTTTCTTCGCGGGTGAAGGTGGTGCGCCGTTGGTCTTGACCGGCGGCGCGAATGACTCATCCACAGCAGCCGTATCGGGCTGCTGTGCAGCCTGCTTGGGCGGCGACACTTTGTCCACCACGCCACCGATGGCGTTGCCCATGCGATCCAGCACGCTGACCTTGGCCGCTGGCGCAGGCTTGACCATGCTCTGGGCGGTCGCCGCGCCTGCGATCTGTTGGGTGGATGGCGCGGCCATCTGCTTGGGCTGTGGCTTGCTGATCTTTGTCACCGGCACTTCGGGCGTCAATTGCGAGCCGCAATACGGGCACAGATCCCACGACAGATGCACAGGCCGGCCGCAGTTGCCACAGGCGTTGCGCAGCTTGGTGTGGCAACTCGGGCAGAACTGCATGTCGCTATCCACGCGCCGGGCGCAGGTGGGGCAGAACTCCTGATTCTCGATGTTCGCCAGCAGCGATTCCTCTTCCAACGAGCGCACATATTGCTCGCTCAGCGTCTCGCGCGGGCGCAGCATGAAGTAGACCAGGATGCCGGCGACCGGGATCACGCCGACCATGACGGTGGCCAGGATTTGGGCAAACGGGTCGCGCGTGCGTGAGCGGATGTCGCGGAACGTCCAGATGGTGATGCCGGCCAAAATGGCGACAAAAATGCCGCCGCACAGGCTCACCGCCGCGACGATCAAATTGCTGATGTTCTCGGTCATGAAGCGCGGCGATTATACTGCCCGCACCGTGAGCGATATCAGCCTCAACAGCGACGAAAAGGCTCCGCCAGCCGAATATCGCGCGCGGATGAGCGACATCCCCGAGGGCGAACGGCCACGCGAACGCTTCCGCGAAATTGGCGCAACCGGCATGTCGCAGCGGGAACTGCTGGCCATCATCCTGCGCAGCGGCTCGGAGGGCGTGAACGCTTTGGCCCTGGCCGACGCGCTGTTGCAGAAGTTTGGCGGGCTGAACGGCGTCGCCCGCGCCAATCTTGAAGAGCTGCAAACCGTGCACGGCATCGGCCCGGTCAAGGCCACCGAGGTCAAGGCAGCGCTGGAACTGGGCAAGCGCATGGCGCTGAGCGCGCAGGACGCGCGGCCGCAGGTGAAGACGCCGGCCGATGCGGCTCAATTGCTGATGCTGCACATGGGGCTGCTGGAGCAAGAGGAAGTGCGCACCATGCTGCTGGATACGCGCAACCGGGTGATGGCCACGCCCATGATCTATCGCGGCAGCCTGAACTCGGCCAGCATGCGCGTGGGCGAGGTGTTCCGCGAGGCCATCCGCACCAACAGCGCCTCGATCATCGTCGCGCATAACCACCCCAGCGGCGACCCCACCCCCAGCGCCGAGGACATTGCAGTGACAAAGGCGCTGGCCGAGGCTGGCAAACTGCTGGACATCGAGCTGCTCGACCACATCGTCATCGCCCACAACAGCTACGTCAGCCTGAAAGAGCGAGGCCTGGGCTTTGAGTAGTGCGCTTCACCACGAAGACACGAAGGCACGAAGCTCAACTTACTCTTTTCTTCGTGCCTTCGCACCGCTTGCCCCCGCATGGGGGTCGTGGTTCATTCTTTTACTTGCGTTTGCCATCCGCTGCTGGGGCCTAGGCGCGCAGAGCCTGTGGTTCGACGAGGGCTGGTCGTGGCATTTGGCCAGGATGCCGCTGAGCGAGATGGCCCTCACCACGGCCGGAGATCGCAGCCCGCCGCTGTATTACGCCTTGCTGCACACTTGGATTGCGCTCGGCGGCCAGAGTGAATTCGTCATGCGATATATCTCCGCTCTGGCCGACACGGCTACGGTGGCGCTGGTGATGGCATTTGCGCAAGCCCTTCTACGCGGAGGCGCGGAGGAGCGGAGGGGCGGAAGGGTGCTTTTCTCAGCACCTCAGCACCTCGGCACCCCTGCGCTCTTCGCAGGACTGATCTACGCGCTTTGCCCGTTCGTCATCTGGTATGCGCAAGAGACGCGCATGTATGCGCTGGTGGCGGCCTTGTGCATGGGGTCGAGTTATTTATTGTTGAAGTGGCTCCAAAAGGGATCAGGCAGGTTACTGGCCGCCTCGGCGGCGCTGCTGGCGCTGGCGGTGTATTGCCACTACTACGCCATCTTCCTGCTGCCGGCGCAGTTTGTAGCCGTGCTCATCTGCGTTCTCGCCAAGCGAGATACGGGATATGTGTTACGCCATACGCTCAGCTGGCTCATCGCCGCTGGCGGCATCGTCGCATTGCTTGTGCCGTGGCTGCTCATCGCCTCGGCTGGCTTTGCCTACGACGACGGCTTCTTCTTCCCGCTCAACACGGTTGACGGCCGGTTGCTCGAATTCGCGCGCAGCTTTGCCAGCGGCGGGTTGGCCGTGCCCCTGCCCGATTGGTGGTGGATTGCGCTGGGCGTGGCGGCGCTGTTGGGCGTGATCGGTTTTGCAGCCAGCAAGCGCGGGCGCGAACTGCTGATCGTGCTGGCGCTCATCGCCGGGCCGTTGCTGGCCGCCACGATTGCTGTGCGCGTGGTGTATCCCAACCGGTCCGTATTTCACCCGCGCTATTTGATCTACGTCGCACCGATGGCGTGCGTGTTGTTTGGTGCCAGCTTAGGGGTCAGGCGACTTGCACTTGGTGCTGCATCGCTCACGGCCCTCGGTGCGCTTTGGCTGCCGCCGCTCATCGGCTATTTCACCAACCCGGCCCTGCAACGTGACGACACGCGCCAGGCCACGCGACATGTAGTCGAGGCGCTCGCTCCGGGCGACGCCGTCGTCATGTCGCGCGACAACTTCGCCGTGCGCTACTACTGGCCCGATGTATGGCGGCAGAGTTGGTCGGCTGACTACGACCTCAATGCAGGGATGCTGTTAGCCGCGCCGGATGGTCTGCATGGCATCCTGACCGGCGACGAATCCGTATTGGCCAAGTTGAACGCAGCACCGCGCAAACGCGTGCGGCTGATGCTGTGGCAGGATGACGTGGTGGACCCGCAGAAGTTCGTCGAGTCCTCGCTGTGGCCCAACGGCTTCGAGCTGGGCGAGTACAACTTTGCGCAGATTCGCCTGCCGCTGTATCAGATAGACGCCTCGCCCATCGCGCCGCCGCAGTTCAAGGCGACGGACGTGGTCTTTGGCGATCAGTTGGCGCTGCGCAGCGCGTGGCAGCGCGAGCACGGCGTGGCCGGCGACTGGTTCTACACTGTGCTGAACTGGGAGCCGCTGACGCAACTGAGCATGGACTACAAAGTATTCGTGCATGTGTTGGATCAAGACGGCAAGCTGGCGTTTCAAAATGACAAGCTGCCTTTGAACGCCTTGCTGCCGATGACGCGCTGGAAGCCCAATCAACCGCTGCGCGATGCGCATGCGATGGTCATCCCGGCTGATTTGCCGGCTGGAACCTATCGGGTCGTGGCAGGTGTGTACGATCCGGTTGGCCCGCGCCTGTTGACGCAAGACGGCAAGGATGTCGCAGAATTGGGCACGGTTGAGGTGACGCGGCCATGACGAATCTTTTCACCACGGAGACGCGGAGGACGCAAAAGAAGAAGCTATTTTGGATCGCCCTCTGCGCGCTTTGCGTCTCCGCGGTGCCTAACAGTAGCGCGCGGGCGCAGACGGACGAACAACTGGCGGCACTGGCGCAGGTGAACGAGGCGCGCCGCGCCAACGGCGTGCCGGCGCTGGCTTGGAGCGCGCAGTTGGCCAGGGCTGCGCAGGGCCACAGCGACGACATGGCCAGCAAAGGGTTTGTGGATGAAGTCGGCTCCGACGGCACCACCTCGCGCCAGCGTATTGACACGGCTGGCTATGCCCGCTGGCCCATCGTGCGCGCCTGGGGCGAAAGCATCTACGCCGGGCAAACCGATTTCGCCGAGGCGCTGGGCTTCTTCCTGAACGACGAGGTGCAGCGGCGGGCGTTGCTCAACCCAAAGTTCCGCGAGATCGGCATCGGCATTGGCAAGGATAGCCTGCGCACCTATTGGACGGTGACGCTGGGCGCGCAACCGAATCTTCTGCCGATATTCATCAACGACGACGCACCGGTGACGAACAACCGCCAGGTGGCTGTGCAACTGACCCAGGAGGAGGCTGTGCCCAACGGTGAGGGCAACGCCATCGGGCGCGTGGTCGAGATTCGCATCAGCGACAAGCCCGACTTTGCGGGCGCGGCATGGCAACCGTGGGAGGCGCTTGTGCCCTTCACGCTCGACCGCCGCGCCGGGTCGAAGACCGTATACGTGCAGATGCGCGATGGCGCCGGCCGCACCACGATCGGCTCGGACACGATTGAATACGCCCCAAACAGCCGCGGCAACGTGCGGCCTGTGGCGCCGGGCACGGTGGCGACCCAACCTGCGCCAGCGCCGACTGAAATTCCTACGGCGCTGCCGCTGGCCACCGAACCACCGCCGCCCACCGCGACCTCAATCGCCATCAACCCAGTCATCACCCTGCCACCCGACACGCCGACACCTGAAGCGACCATCACGGCGCAGCCTGCCGCGGCCACGCCTACACTTGCGCCAGCGGCCATCGTCGTCATCATCCAACCAACGGACACGCCCGTGCCTTCTGCCGAGTCACCACCAGCACTGGAGTCGGGCCAACCGCTGACGACGCTCATCGAGCCATCGCCCACACCGAGCACTGCGAGCACGGCAACGAACGTGCGACAATTCGGCGCTGCTCAACCCGCCTTGCCGGGATGGCTGGTGCCGTTGTATCTCATCGCTCAGACTGCCGTCATCGTGCTTGGCCTCGTCGCATTGCTCCGAAGAAAATGACCGAACCGCTTCTCATCGTCTCCACTGCCGAATTCAGCCCTGCGTCGCTCGATTTGTTTCGTCAGGCCGCGCCCGGCGCGGTGATTCAGCAATTTCCAAAACCGCAAGGCGCGGTTGTCCCGGCCGAAGTGATGGCGAAGGCCGAAGTGCTGTATGCCTATGGCGAGCCGCCTGCGCCCGAGGCCGCTCCCAGGCTGCGCTGGGTGGCGGTCAATTGGGCCGGCGTGGATGGCGTGATTGACTCGCCGATCTTCAAAACCGGTGACGTCGCGCTGACCAGTGCCGCCGGCGTGCACGCCATCAACATGGGCGAATACACCCTGATGATGATGTTGGCGCTGGCGCACCGGCTGCCCAGCGCCTTTGCCATGATGCGCCAGGGAACATGGGCAAGCGCGCCACGCAGCGCCTTCATGCCTACGGAGCTGCGCGGCGCGACGCTTGGCCTGATTGGCTATGGCTGGATCGGCAAGGAGATCGCGCGGCTGGCGCAGGCGTTTGGGATGAAGGTGATCGCGCTCAGCCGTTCTGCTCCCTCTCCCCAAGGGGGAGAGGGTTGGGGTGAGGGGGGCAATCTCACGCGTCAGTTCTCCCGCGACCAACTTCACGCACTGCTACAGCAATCCGACTTCGTCGTGCTGGTGGTGCCGATCACGCCGGAGACACATCGCATGATTGACGCGCCCGCGCTGGCGCATATGAAGCCCAATGCGTATCTCATCAACATTGGCCGAGGCGCCACGGTGGATGAGCCGGCGTTGATCGAGGCCCTGCGCGAGAAACGCATCGCCGGTGCGGCGTTGGACGTGTTTCAGGAAGAGCCTCTGCCGGACAGCAGCCCGCTGTGGCAGCTCGACAACGTGATTCTGACGCCGCACATCGCCGGCCAGACGCCCAACTACGCGCCACGCGCCGCAGACATCTTCGCGGATAACTTGCGCCGGTTCATCGCCGGGGAGCCGTTGGTCAATCAGGTAGACTTTTTGCGAGGCTACTGAGTCGTGAAGCTTTCGATCATCATGCCGGTGTTCAACGAAGCCGGAACCATCGCAGAAATTTTGCAGCGCGTATCGGACGTGGAGCTGGGGCCGGTTGAAAAAGAGATCGTGCTGGTGGATGACTGTTCGCAGGATGAGACGCCGCACATCTTGAAGGATCAGACCCACATCCCCAACCTGCGCATCATCACCCACAAGGTCAACGGCGGCAAAGGCGCAGCCATCCAGACTGCCATTGAGCACATCACCGGCGATATCGTCATCGTGCAGGATGCCGACCTGGAATATGACCCCAACGATTTCATACGGCTGATTCAGCCCATCGTGGAAGGCAAGACCAAAGTGGTCTACGGCGTGCGCAATCTCGGTTCGCAGAAGTGGTTTATGGCGATGGGCAACCGCTTCGTCACGCTGGTGACCAACGTGCTATATGGCGCGAAGTTGCAGGACATGGAAACGTGCTACAAGACTATGGCGCGCGACGTGGCCGAGGGGTTGAAGCTGGAGTGCAAGCGCTTCGACGTCGAGGCGGAGATCACGGCCAAGATTCTGCGGCGCGGCCACACCATTGTCGAGATGCCGATCCGCTATGAAGCGCGCTACGAGCAGAAGAAACTTTCGCCGGCTGATGGCTGGCCGACGCTCAAGGCGTTGATCAAGTATCAGAAGTGGGAGGGTTAGGCAACGCTTCGGCCCTCGGCTCAATTGCGAATAGATTGAGCTTGGCCTCCTCACCCGGCCACGACATCAAGCGCTCGAACTGGAAGCCGAGCTTGCGCAGCACCGCTATCGAGCCGGCATTGTCCTGCGTGGTGATGGCGACGATGCGCTGGAGGCCAAGCGCTTGGTGAGCATGGGCCAGCACGGCTGCGCTGGCCTCAGTCGCGTAGCCCTGGCCACGAAACGCCGGCAGGAAGGCGAAGCCGAGGTCTACGTCGTCGAGTTCGGCGCGCCGGATCAAGCCGCACATGCCAATAGGCGTCGCGCCGTCCTTCAGTTCAACCCTCATCAGGCCAAAGCCGTTGCGCGCGTAGCTGGCGATGGGGCTGTTGTGCAGGTAGGCGCGGGCGTCGTCCAGCGTGCGCACGCCGCGGTCGCCGATGTAGCGCAGCCAGTCCGGGTCGTTCAACAGTTCAAGGATAAACGGCGCGTCGTCGAGGGTGAATGGCCGCAGGGTGAGGCGGGGGGTGTGGAGCATTGTCACGATGCAGGGATCACTCAAACATCATTCGTTGAGCAAATCGAAGACCGAAACATAGAACTCACCTCTTTCAGCCGCATACCTGGCCTTGCGACGTATGACCTCCCTGAGAGATATTCGACCTTCAAGGACAAAATACAAATCTTGTCCGCTCATGCCGATGATGTTGGTAGCTCTTCCGTGTGCAAAAGCCTCTAAGCCGTCCTTGGTAAAGCCGCTATTGCTAACAAACAATCCTCGCGTCCAAGCAGATTTGCTCTCCACCTGTCCGCGGAAGGCGAGTAGCTGCCTTTGGTCCATTTGTAATGCATGCCATTTAGCTTCAACGAGGTAGACGTGAGAATCCAGTTCAAAACTCCCATCTATCTGCTCACCCACTAATCTGAAACTCCCCTTGGGCGCAAGACCGAAACGTTCAAACAGGTGATTGAGAAACCTCTCAAATTCAAAGCCTCTTTGCTTGGGCTCAAGTCGCTCGAGTCCAAGCAGTTCTTTACGGAGTTCTGCCAATGCATTTTGACTTACCTGGACATCTGTCGTTCTTGGAGGATTAGACCTACGAAATATATCAATTCCGTCGACGGTAAATCCATCACGATCTAGTATCTGCTTCAGAAACGTCTTTTCCGGTTCTTGCAAATACGACTGGGCTAGCGCGTAGCTTACAGTTTTAAGAAACTTGCTTGCATCCGCTTCGTTATCCCATCTCAATGAGGCGTAATACTCCTCAACCAGCACTCGTCTTTGCCCTGTCAATGGTCTATCAAACGCTGGTTTACCTTTGCGAACTCCAGCCATTGTGAATATGTCATCTATCTGTCTTAACACGAAATAACTCACACAAAACTCACGAAAGTCGGTTCGTAAAAGAGGCGATATCAGTTCCATGACAATCTATCTGTAGTGACGCAGCTACGTACGGCAAAGCATCCCTTACGAAGAGTGTAAAGGGAGCAAGTCAATTCTGCTGCAAAGGCTGCCTCTGCTCAAACGCCTCCATCAGACGCTTGGCCCGATGCCAAGCTAGCCCTCGCCCCGCCTCCACAGATACGCCACTTCCTTTCCGCAAATAGTCATACAGCGCACGGTGGCTGCCCGTCTCGTGCAGCGTCATGTCTTCGGTGTCCAGCTGTTCAGTGCCATACATCAGCCTGTGTAGTGCATCATAATATTCGGTCGGCGTTATCTCCTCGACTTTGTAGCCACGCTGGATAAGGACGAAGGCGTTGAAGTGAATCGTGGCTTGATTTTGCTTGGTCATGTTCCCAACTAAAGCGGCAAATAGGCCACCAGCCCTGCCCATTCCGCTGGTTCGGTCACTTCATTCACAAGCAACAATGCATCAATCGCCTGTCGCACCGACAGCCGATCATTCAAGACGAACACGCCGGGCATGGCCTTGTCATTCACGACACGATCATAGGCAAAGCTCGGCATCGTCGCACGGTCATGTGTGACGACGATGCGATTGTGCGTTGCGGCCCATTCCAGAATCGCCGGGTCATCTGCCTGAGCTAGCCCGATGTCTTGGACACGAATCAGGTCGAGGTTTGGGCGACGGAGCAACAAGCCGCGCACGATGTCGCCGTTGAAGTTCTGATCGCTGAGCAGACGCAGCACGGGTTAACTCGTAGTCGAGGTGGTGTTCTGCCGTGCGAGCAGACGACTTCGCAGGGCTGCGAGGTCTCCCTGTCGGCCCTGAAGTTTGTGCTGAACGTGCTGTGCCTCCCGTTCGCGCTCCGCAAGATAGGCAACTACGTCATCCTTGTGCTTGAGGTAGTAGGCGATCGTCGCGTAAACATCGGCCAGCGTTGCCGTCGAGTATCGCTGAGCAATTGCCTCGGGCGTCGCGCCGTCTTCAAACGCGCGAATGACCAACTCCAGCAACACCCGCGATTGACCCACGCGCAATGCCCCGGTCGCATCCCGGTGAATAGGTGGCGCTTCGGATTGCAGGACGATCTCCATACGTTGGATTCTATCTCGCCAAACAAAAACCCGAAGGGTCTCGCAGACCCTTCGGGTTTCATCTGGCTACCGCCCAATCCCAAACGCCTGGCCGGCGCTGCGGCCGAACACCTCGGGGAAGTACTGCTGCTCGACGCTGGCCGGCATCACCCTGAACTGCCCGGCGATGCTGGGCCGGAACACGTAGGTGTATTCATACGTCCCGGCCGGCAGATAGCTGGCGAAGGCCGCCACGCGGTCGTCATACACCTCACTGTGGCCGAACCACCACCAGCCCCAGCCGCGCTCGTCACCAAAGGCCGGCGTAAATCCGCCGCCGTTGTCGGGCAGCGTCTGGCTGGTCTTGAGCGACGCGTCCACCGCCTCGGCCCCGCCAGGCAGCGGGTCGGTCACGCGCACGTAATACAAGTCACTCGGCGCGACGATGGTCAAGCGCACGCGCACGTTCTCGCCGATCTTGGCTTCGCTTAGCGCCGCGCACGGCTCCTCCGGCGTGGATGTGCAATCGGCGCGCTCGTATTTGCGGGCGATAACGATGCCGCGGTTGACGGCCGGCGCGGCATCGGCTGGCAGGAAGGCGCGCAGGTGGGCGGTGTAATACAACCGCCCCTCGCCCGGCCCGCGCTCGAAGTCGAGCTGGTTGGCCTGGTTGCGCAGCAGGTTGACCATCTGGATCACGACGTCGGCCGATTCACCTTGCGGGTTGGCCTGGCCGGTCAGGATGTTCTGGTCGTTCAGCGCCGCGCGCCAGGCAAAGTTGCTCGCCGTCTCGTTCGTCGCCTGGATGAAATCGGCGAAGGCGGTGATGGCCCACTCGGTTTCCTGTGTGGTCTGCCACATGTCGCCGGATCTTGCCGCCATCAGCCAGCGCACCGCGTTCACGTTGAGCGCGTTCTGCGGGTCGAGCTTGGCCAACGCCGCCAGGGCGATGGCCGTGCTGCGGGTGTTGCTGAAGAAGTTGGCCCAGTCGCGCTCGCGCTCCTGCCACGACACGCCCGTGGCGCTGGGGATCGCGCCGGCCTGCAAGTCGGCCAGCAGCGTCTTGATGCGTTCGTCGCCGGGGTTCACAATCTCAAGCGCCAACGCGAGCAGCGCCTGGCCGTAGTAGCTGAGCTTGGCGCGTTGCTCGAACAGCGCGCCGAGCCGGCCGCTGTCGCCGCGCCCGGCCAATGCCTGCACCCACAGGATATACGCCTGCCGGTTGGCTGCCGTCGCGTCGGCCAATTCGGTTGCCGGCTTGAGCTGGTTGTTCAAGTAGTCATACGCGCGGCCGAGCGTGCCTTCGTCCACCGGGGTGAGCGCGCGCGCTTGGGCGATGGCCTGCGCGACGTGCGCAGTGATCATCGGGTCGCTCCGCTGGCCGGTCCACCAGCCCCAGCCGCCGTCGCTGTTCTGCGCGCCATACAGCCGTTGCAGCGCCGACGAGACGACATTGGCATCGGGGGTCGCGCTGGTTGCGCGCGCCAACGCCAGCGTCACGATCAGGCGTGAGGCGGCCCAATCGGCGCTCTCGTAAGGATATGCCTCGAGCGCGTCCACGCTGCTGGCGGCGGCTGCGCCGAGGCCGGTGTCCACGCGCACGGTCAGAGCGCCCTGGCCGGTGTCGAGTCGCGGCGGCAGCGCGATCAACTCGGTCCTGCGGCCGGGTGCATCCACATCGCCGGCGGTTGCCACCACTTCGGGCGCGGCGTATTGCAGGATTGGAATGCCACCCCCCTCAGCCGTCTGCAACCCGGGCTGGGCGCTGTCGAACAGGCCGCCGCCGCTGACGGTCATGGTCACCTCGGCGCGCGGCGCAGCCAGCACGGTCACGGCCCAATCCACCCGCGCTGTGCCGCCCGCTGGAACGCTCACGCGCTGCACGGCATTGCCGCCGCTCAGCACCAGGCCGGTCGAGGCGATGGCGACGTCGGCGTCAATCGCGGCAGTCGTGTTGTTGTTCACCACCGCGCCGAGCGTGACCGAATCGCCCACCACAAAGAAGCGCGGCGTGACCGGCCGCACGAGCAACAGCTTGGTGCTGAGCACCTCGTTCGTCGCCTCGCCGACTTTGGTGTCGGTGGTGGCGGCCTTGGCGTTCATCACCCAGGTGGTCAGGTTGTCGGGCAGGATGATCTGCACCTGCGTCTGGCCGTTCGCGTCGGTGTCCACGACGGCGTTCCAATACGCCGTGTCCTTAAAGTTCTGGCGGGTGAACTGCGCGTCGGACCCAGCCTCACCGCCGCCACCGCCGCCCTTGGCTTCGGCCGCGGCCACGCGGTCGGTGATGCGATCCACGTTCACGCTGAGCGTGTCGGCGGTGCGCACGCTGAGCGGTCGCGCGCCGTAGAACGCATCCAGGATCGGCGGCGCGTTCGGGTCGGCCAGACTCAACACGGCCTTGTCCACCAGCGCCAGCGACAGTTCAGCTTGCACAGGATTGCCGGCGCTGTCAGTCACGCTGATGGCATAGGTCGCCGTGTCGCGCGGGGCGTATTGCGCCTTGTCGGGCGTGATCTGCACGTTCAGCTCGAACTGCGTCGGCGCGACGGTGAACGAGGTGTAGCCCAGCCGGTAGGCCGGCACAGGATTGGTCGCATCCACGCCCTTCACGATCAACACCGACACAAAGGCGTTGGGCGCGAACGCCTCGGTAACGGGAATCTCGAGGATGTCGCTATTGCTGTTGAGCGTGATCGTCTTGCGGTCGAGGAAGTTGCCGCGCTCGATCGTCAGCAGCGCCTGCGTCGCGCCCTGGAACGGCGACGGCACCAGCACCTTGGCCGTCTCGCCGACTTGATACGCCGTTTTGTCGGCCTTCAGCTCGATGCGGTCGTTGTTCTCCACGCGCCAGGCGACATATTCGCCGCTGGACGAGACGTAGACCGACGTCGCGGCCGGGTTGGCGTTCTCACCGCTCACCTTGATGCGGTATTCGCCGCCGGCGCTGGGCGCATAGCTCGCGAGCGCCTTGCCCTCGGCGTCGGTCGTGATCGTCGCGCTAAAGACCTCAGTGTCGCTGGGCGACGAGGTGTAGGACAGGTTGCCGAACTGGTCTTGCTCCTGCGCGGTGAACCACTGGCGCTGATTAAACGACACCGCGCCGGCCTTACTGCCGATGGGCTGGCCCTGCCAATCCACCGAGATGACGTTGGCCGTGATCTCGTCGCCGACGGTGTAGACGTAGTTGTCGGTCGCCACACCGAAGTAGACCTCGCCCTTGTGCACCACCGCCGTCGTGCGGGCCGAGACGCTTTGGTCGTTGACATCCGTCACGCTGGCTTCGAGCGTGAACGTGGCGCTGCCCTTGCGCTTGCTCAGGTCGGCCGGCACGATGATGGTCAGCTTGCCCTCGGCGTCGGTCGTGCCTTCGCCGTTCGCAATCGGCTCGTTGAAGCCGGGCCCGAACGGACCAAAGCCGAAGGTGTAGTCGAAGTCGCCGAAGACGTAGTTGCCGGGGCCGGTGTAGCGGTCAAACGTGTAATCGCTCGCCGAGAGCGTCCATTGCACTTTGGCGTCCGCAACATTGCCGCCGAAGAAATACTTCACGTCGAGCGAGGCGGTGATGGTCTCATCGGCCAAATAGTCGCTCTCCTCGGTCGTCAGGCCGACCTCGAACTCCGGCGCGCGGTAGGCTGCCACGAGAAATGGCACGCCGTAGTAGCTGCACCCCACCCCCTGCCCCTCCCCTACAGGGGAGGGGGGAAGGGGAGGGGTTGGCAAGCACGCCTGCAAGTAGTACTGCCCGGTGGCCGCGCCGTTGTCGAGCGCGAACTGCCCGGTGAATGCGCCGCCGGCGCTGAGCGGCAGGGTCTGGCTGACGAGCTGCTGGCCCTGCATGTTGCTGATGGTGACGTTCACGCCGCTCAGGTCTGCCAGGCTGTAGCGCGCGTCGTCGTCGGCCCGCACGATGCCTTTGTAGAACACCATCTGCCCCGGCCGGTAGATGGGCCGGTCGGTGTAGACGTAGGCAAAGTTCGGCTCGGATTGAAAGCGCCCGGGCAGATTGAAGTCGTAGATGTTGATGCCCTGCGACATGTCGCTCCACGCCACGCCGAAGGTGCCACCGGGTTCGCCGACGATGGAGTAAAGCGGGTTGAACGGGCGATACATTGCGGGGAATGTGACGAGCGCTTGGCCGAGGTCGGCTGCGTCGGCGCTGGTCGTGCCGGTGGCGATCTCAGTGAAGTTCTGGTCGCGGAAGACCACCTCCACGTCCGGCACAGGCTGGCCGGTGTTCAGGTCAGTCACCCAGGCCAGGCCGTCGCGGTCGCCGCGCTTCTGGGTGATGTGTAGGTTGCTCACCACCAGGATGTGCCGGATCGGCTGGAAGTTGCGGTCGAGCGCGACCAACTCCGGCGCGGTGGCCGTGAGCAGGTAGATGCCGGTGGGCAGCGAGCCGCCGCCCTCGGTCAATTCGATGCGCGCGTTCTTAGTCTCGTTGAGCTGGCCGTCCGTCGTCACCGACCATGCCCGTAAGATCTCGTCGCCGCTTGGCTTGAAGGTGCGCAAGTTGTCAAATGAACTTTGCGCTCCGGTGAAAGTGAAGAACTGCGACGGCGTGATCTGCGCCAGTTGCAGGTCGATCTTCAGCACGTTGCGATACGTGGCGAATAGTTCGCTCTGCTTCGACGCGTCATAGGTGCCGACCAAGCCAGCAGTCTGAAACTGCACGATCGGCGCGAGTGGGCCGGTGGAGAACTGGATGTTGGTGTCTCTATCAATAGCGACGCCGTATTTATCGGTGATGTCGCCGCCGATGCGCACGCGATATGCGGTCGAGGGTTGCCACTGCACACCCAGATTGAACTCGTTCGAGAAGTCATCGTAGTAGCTGTAGACGTTGGTCAGCGAGATGGGCGGCTCGATGCGCAGGTTGGGCAAAATCGTCGCAACCGACATCGGCGCGCTGAAGCGGATGGCGAAGCCGTTCATTGGGTCATAGCGGCCATCACCGTCGGCCGGACGCGTGCTCACCACGGCCGGCAAGGGGATGACAGTGAACGCCGACTTCATCCCGGCCTGTGTCGCGCCGCTGCCGCGCAACGCCTTCGCGCCCTCGGCAAGCGTCACGTTGTAGGTTTGGCCGCGCGCGTAGTCCTCGTCTGGCACGAAGGCCATCACTTCGCCCAGCGCCGGGTTGGTGGTGGGGCTGGCCTGCGCTTGCACGGGTAGCGGCTCGACGCCGGGCTGCTGTTGTTCGATCGTCTCATCGGCCCAGCGGAACGTGCCCGGCACTACCGGCTCAAGCTTGAACGCCGCCTCGGCGCTGGCGCGGTCCATCTTCTGGCTAAAGGTCACGCTGATCGGCTGACGCAAATCCACGTTGGTCGCGCCCGCCGCAGGCGCGATGAACTTGACGACCGGCGCGGCCACGCTGAACGTCCAGGTGAAGTCCTCGGCCAGCAATGCGCCGGTCGTGTCGGTCAGGCCGGCCGCCACGCGGCCCTGATAGGTCGTGCCGGCGTCGAGCGGCTGATCGGGTTGGAAGATGTAGATGCTGGTGTTCAGCCATTGGCCGCGGCCTTGGATCGGTGGGTCGAACGCCACCGGTTGCGGCAAGGCCACTTGCTCGGCCAGCGTGGTCAGCGAGACGACCGGCCGGTTGAACAGCACGGTGATGGTTGCGTCGGCGGTCACGTCTTGAGCGTCGTCGGCCGGGATGACTTGCGCGACGGCCAGATTGCCGATGGTGTCAACGGTGAAAGAAACGGGTTTGGCCAAAGTCAATCCTCTTGCGCTCTTGGCGTCGGCGCTCAGCGCCACGTCGTAGCGCGCCGCGCGCGCCCAGTTGCCCTCGGGCGTGAAGGTCGCGGTTGCGTCGTTAACCCAGCTGAACGCGCCGCTTACGGCCGCTCCACCCGTCGTCACGCTCAGCGCTTGCTCAACCGAGCCGCGGTCCATCGGCTGGTCGAAGGCAAGTTGCAGCGGCTTGTCCAGCGGCAACTCCTCGCCTTGCACCGGGCTGCGATCCACCAGGATGGGGTTGCCGAGCGGGCGCGGTGTGGGCGATGGGCCGGGCGTGGGCGGCGGGTTGAACTCAACCGCGATCTGCGGCGTGCCCAGCGGCGGCGGCTGATCCGGCGCGGGCGTGGGGTCTGGCTGGCTGCACGCCGCCAGGGCGATGGCCGCGACGAGGCTGAGGCTGATAAGGCGAACGAATGGAAGCTTGTTCATGGATCAGATACAGGTCAACTGATGCCGAACGGATAAACCGATGCAATGTGCTTCATCCGTTTATCTGTGATCTATCCGCTGAGTTGATTGAGTAGTCCAGAGGATTATCATGCAACGGCGACGTGATTCAACTGCGCGATGCAGACGCATGCAGCGCGAGGCGAGTTCCACAGCTTCAGCCCAGGTGATTTGGGCGGAAAACCACTTGAAGGCCGCTCCCCCAGGCCGGCCTTCAAGTTTGCACGGCTCCAGTCCCCCGAGCCGGACTGTGCGTCCGGCCTGTTTCCCCATACCTGGAGCGTTGTGTGCTGGTCTTTTTACACATCAAGCGTTGTATAAGCGTGTTTTCCACGTACCGGCAAAACATGCTCGTCAAGATTGTCGGTCCAGTTCGACATGCCAGGCTCAAGATGCTGCAAATCCTTGACGCTGCAATTCTCAGCCCGCTATAATGCCGCCGCTTTGTGAAAGCGGGCACACAGTCCATAAACGTGTGATGAGCTTACTAGCCACAGCGGCGCGCAGTTGTGATACGGCGACGCAATGCTGTGGCTAGATTGTGCATAGCCATAGCCCTATGAGAACTGATTTTGCGTTTGTCGGGGTCATGATCGTCACAGCGGCGCTGTTGATGGGTGTCACGCTCATCGCGGCGTCGCTTTTGCGTCCGAAGAAGCCCAGCAAGGCCAAGCTCGAAACCTACGAGTGCGGCATGGAAACCGTGGGCGACACCTGGGTGCAATTCCGGGTTCAGTATTACGTGCTGGCATTGGTGTTTGTGGTATTCGACATTGAGGCCGTGTTGCTCTTCCCCATCGCCGTTGCGTTCAACGCCCTGCCGTGGTTGGCGGTGATCAACCTCATCCTCTTCATCCTCATCCTGCTCATCGCGCTGTTGTATGCCTGGCGGAAGGGCGCACTGGACTGGGAGTGATCGCGTTATGAATCCAATCAACGATCTACTCAACATCATTGGCGGCTTTATCGCCGGCATCATCAACAGCATCTTCAGTTTCAGTCCCTTTCTGGCCGATGCGATCACCATGGGACTGGCGGCGATCATCCTGTGCACCTTTGCAGCGCTGTCGTTCATGGGCTTGACCTACGCCGAGCGCAAGGTTGTTGCACGTATTCAGGATCGCGTCGGCCCCAACCAGGCTGGCCCGCTCGGTCTGCTCCAGCCCATCGCCGATGGCATCAAGATGTTCACCAAGGAGGACACCACGCCGGCTGCGGCCGACCGTTGGGTCTATAACCTCGCGCCGCTGGTGATCGCCGTGTTCGCCCTGACGACCTACGCCGTGCTGCCGTTCGCGCCCGGCGTGGTCGGCACCAACCTGAACATCGGCGTGTTCTATGTGCTGGCCATCGGCTCTGGCTCCATCGTCGCCATCATCATGGCCGGCTGGGGCAGCAACAACAAATATGCGCTGTTGGGGGCCTTCCGCACCGTGGCACAGTTGGTGGGTTACGAAGTGCCGATGTTGCTCAACGTGCTGCCGGTGGTCATGCTGGCTGGCTCGATGGGTCTGATTGACATCATTGATCACCAGACCTTAGCGAACGGCAACGCAGGCATCCCGTTTCTATTGTTCTTCCCGCTCAGCGCCGTGGTCTTCCTCATCAGCGGCATCGCCGAGACGGCCCGCTCGCCGTTCGACCTGCTTGAGGCCGAGTCCGAGATCGTGGCCGGCTTCCACGTCGAATACAGCGGCATGAAGTTCGCGCTGTTCTTTTTGGGTGAATACGTCAACGCGCTGGCGGTGGCGTTCGTATTCTCGACCCTGTTCCTGGGTGGCTTTGCCGGCCCGATCCTGCCGCCCTACATCTGGTTGCTGCTCAAGGCAGGCGCTGTGTTCACCATCTTCATGTGGCTGCGCGGCACGTTGCCCCGAGTACGCATTGACCAGATGCACAACCTGAACTGGAAGTTCTTCGTGCCGCTGTCCATCGTGCATTTGATCCTCGTCATCATCCTGCTCAAGGTGTTCGTCACCAGCCCGGCCCAGCAGGCCGCCACAGGCGGCATCCTGGTGGACGCTTGGGTGCAGGCGGCCATCATGTTCGTCGCCAGCGCGCTCACGCTGATCGCGGGCTTGGGGTTGGCGGCCCGCCGCGCCCGCATCAGCCGCTTGGCCGAAGAAGATGTGCTGGCCCGCCGCCGCGCCGAGAACATGGCAACTGCAGGAGCGGCTTAACCTTATGGCACTGACACTTCAACAAGTCATCTTCCTCGCGCTGGCCGTGGTCGTGATCGGGGCGGCGCTGTTCGTCGTCACCACACGCAACTTGTTCCGCGCCGCGCTGATGCTGGTGCTGTCGTTCTTCGCCGTGGCCGGGTTCTATGTGCTGTTGGACGCAGGCCTGTTCGCGGTGGCGCAAATCCTGATCTACATCGGCGCGATCTCGATCCTGATCATCTTCTCGGTCATGCTCACCCGAGGCATGCAGGCCATGATCCCGCGTAACTCACAAGCTTTTTGGTCTGCCGTGGTTGTGGCGATCATCTTTGCGATGTTGCTGCTGCTGCTCGGCCCATTGCGCACCACGGTCAACGTCGCCGCCTGGCCGATCATCGGCTCCATCTTCCCCAACGCGACGCCGCGCGAGCTAGGCGCGGTTCCCTGGGCCTATGCGGTTGAGCCGGCGACCGGATTGCCGGCCGTCGTCCCTGAGACATACATCGCCACCTTTGGCTTCTCGCTGGTGGACATCAACCAATACGTGCTGCCCTTCTTGCTGGTGGCGCTACTGGTGGACATTGCACTCTCGGGCGCGGTGCACATCGCCCGCCAGCGCCGCCCGATCGAGGTGATTCAGGAGCGCCAGGACATCGCCGCCGAGGATGCCGCAGAGGCCGAAGCCATTCGCAACGCGCAGCAACCTGCCCCCGTGCCCGCGCCGGCCTTGCCCGAAGGCGCAGTGGCAGCAGCAACCAGCGCCGCGAACGAGCATTAATCATGGACTTATTTGCCAACGCCCTCAACGGCATCCCCCTGTGGTGGTTCCTGGTCGTCTCGGCCGCGCTGTTCTGCATTGGCCTGTATGGCGTGATGGCGCGCAAGAACGCCATCGCCATGTTGATGGGCGTCGAGTTGATGCTCAACGCGGTCAACATCAACCTGATCGCCTTCTGGCGTTTTATTGCGCCGAACTCGCCCAGCGGCCTGGCGTTTGCCGCCTTTGTGTTCGTCATCGCAGCAGCCGAGGCCGCCATCGGTCTGGCGCTCATCATCTCGGTCTATCGCAGCAACCAAAGCATTGACCCAGAGAAGCTCGATCAGATGAAGCTGTAGAGCAGTAAAAAGACATGCTATTCGCCGAAGCCGTAACCACCGCCCCGTCCTATCTGACGACGCTGCTCTGGCTGATCCCGCTGCCGCCCATCCTGGCGTTTGCGTTGATCGCGCTGTTCTTCAATCGCTACCGCCAGACCAGCTCGACCATTGCCGTGCTGTCCATGATCGCCTCGACGGTCATGGCCTACATCGTGTTCTTCAACGTCTGGCAGTTGAAGGACTTGGGCAAAGCGCCTATCAGCAGCAGCATCGCCTGGCTGCCCACCGGCGACACCACGCTCAGCATCGGCGTGTCGGTGGATCCGCTCAGCGCCACCTTTCTGTTCATGGTGCCGCTGGCCTGCACGCTGATCTTCATCTACAGCACCGGCTACATGGCCAGCGACCCGCTGTATTCGCGCTTCTTCGCGTATCTCAGCCTGTTCGCCGGCTCGATGCTCGGCTTGGTGGTCAGCAACAACCTGCTCACGCTGTTCGTGTTCTGGGAGCTGATGGGTTTCTGCTCCTACTCGCTGATCGGCTTCTTCTATCGCAAGCCATCGGCCTACAAGGCGGCCGTCAAGGCGTTCATGACCACGCGCGTGGGCGACATGCTGCTCATCCTGGGCATGGTGTATCTGTATGCCCAGACCGGCACGCTGAACTTCTTCGACATCATGCACAGCGAAGAGGTGCTGGAACTGCTGGGCACTACGCCTGCGGTCGGCATCTTTGGCACAACGCTCGGCCTCTCGGCCGCGGCCCTGATCGGGTTGCTGGTGTTTGGCGGCGTGGTGGGCAAGAGCGCGCAGTGGCCGCTGCACGTGTGGTTGCCGGATGCGATGGAAGGCCCGACGCCGGTTAGCGCCATGATCCACGCCGCCGCGATGGTGAGCGCCGGCATCTTCCTGCTGTTGCGCTTCTTCCCCATCATCGAGGTTTCGGGCGAACACAGCGCGACGTTTACCACCATCGGCCTGATCGGCGCGTTTACCGCCTTCATGGGCGCCACGATCGCGGTGGCCCAATACGACATCAAACGCGTGATGGCCTTCTCGACCATCTCGCAGCTTGGCTTCATGGTGGCCGCGGTTGGCATCGGCGCATACGTCGCCGCCGGCTTCCACCTGCTCACCCACGCCTTCTTCAAGGCGCTGTTGTTCCTGGCGTCGGGTTCGGTGATCCACGGTGTCGAGCATGGGCACCATCATGTTCATGCACACGGGCATGGACATGGTCACGCTCACGGCGAGCCTGAGGCAGAAGCCGAACATGCCGACGCGGAGACGCATCACGAGGAATTTGACCCGCAGGACATGCGCAACATGGGCGGCCTGCGCCACAAGATGCCGGTCACGTTCTGGACGTTCCTGATCGGCGGCCTGGCGCTGGCGGGCTTCCCGTTTATCACCGCCGGCTTCTGGAGCAAGGACGAAATCTTTGCCGATGCCTACCATCACGGCATCGAAGGCGGCGACCCGCTTGGCACGCTGGTGTTCATCACACTCGTCGTCACGGCCACGTTGACGGCGTTCTACACCATGCGCCAGATCAAGCTGGTGTTCTTTGGCAAGGCGCGCACCGAGGCAGCCGAGCACGCCAGCGAGTCCACGCCCGCGATGACCTTCCCGCTGATCGTGCTGGCTGTGTTCGCGCTGTTCATCGGCTTCATCAACGTCCCACCCGACTTCCCGATCTTTGGCAGCATTGTCGGCAGCGGCGCGTTCTATTTCAAGAACTTGATCGGCCAGTATTTGATCGAGAAACCCGAGCCGTTGGCATTCAACATCGTGCCGGTGTTGTTTTCGCTGGGCGTGGCGCTGGGCGGCCTGGCGTTGGGTTGGCTGGTCTACAGCGGCCGCAATTTGGAGGCGGGTGTGACCGATCCGGTTGAACGGTTGGGCGGCTTGTTCCGCTTCCTGAACCGCCGCTGGATGTGGGACGAGTTGTATCGCGCCATCTTTATCAACCCGATGCAGTGGCTGGCCGACAACTACACCCGCATCGTGGATAAGGGCGTGATTGACGCCATCCTCGAAGGCGGCTGGAAGGCCGGCGCGGCGATTGCCGGTGCGTTCGCGGCGTTTGATCGCGTGGTCATCACCGGCATCTCCGATGCAATCGGCCGCGGCTTCCGCGTGGTGGGCGATTGGGGCCGCGAACTGCAAAGCGGCCAGGTGCAGAACTACTTGCTCTCCGGCCTGATCATGGCGCTGGCGATCCTGGTGTTCTTCCTGTTTCTCTTTAGGTAAGCGATGAACATCGTTAACTCAAACATCCTGACGGTCATCACCTTGCTGCCGGTGCTCGGCATGATCCTGGTGCTGCTCACGCCATCAAAGTCCACCAACGTGATCAAGTGGGGCTCGATCGCCTTCAGCCTGATCCCGCTGGCGCTGTCGGTGGTGGTGTGGCTGAACTACGACCAGACGCGCGGCAGCTATCAGTTCATCGAGAGCATGGTGTGGTTCCCGCAGGTCAACGCCACCTACAAGGTCGGCGTGGACGGCATCAGCCTGCCGCTGGTTGCGCTCACCTGCTTCCTCACACCGCTGGCCATGATCATCAGCACCAGCGTGGACAAAGGCATCAAGGCCTACTTCGCCCTGTTCTTCCTGCTCGAAGCCAGCGTCATCGGCGTATTCATCTCGCTCGATCTGATCCTGTTCTTCCTGTTCTACGAGATCAGCCTGGTGCCGATGTACTTCCTCATCAACCAGTGGGGTGGGGCCAACCGGCGCTATGCGTCGCTCAAGTTCTTTCTCTACACCATGTTCGCCAGCCTGGGCATGTTGCTGGCGATCCAGGTGATCGGCCTGGCGTCGGGCAGCTTCGACATCACGTATCTCGAATCCACACTTGGCCGCCCGTTCACCGGCGACAACCAGGTCAACATCTTCAACTGGGACCCGGGCACATGGAAGGCCATCGCCTTCATCACCTTCAGCATCGCCTTCGCGCTCAAGATTCCGATCTGGCCGCTGCACACCTGGCTGCCCGATGCGCACACCGAAGCGCCGACCGGCGGCTCGATGATGCTGGCCGGCATTTTGCTCAAGCTGGGCGGCTATGGCTTTTTGCGACTGGTCATCCCCTTCTTCCCCGATGTGTTCAGCCAGAACGTGATTCCGGGATGGGCTGTGACCTTCGGTCAGTTATTGGCTATCCTGGCGTTATTTAGCATCGTGCTCGGCGCATTCGCGGCCTGGGGCCAGACCGACTTCAAGAAGCTGGTGGCCTACTCATCCATCAACCACATGGGCTTCGTGGCCATGGGCATCGCGGCCACGGCCGCGGCGCTGGCCCCCAACGCCACCGTGCGCGAGATTGACGCGCAGATCGCCGGCAACGGCGCGGTGTTCCAGATGGTCACGCACGGCCTGAGCAGCGCGGCTATGTTCGCGCTGGTGGGCGTGGTGTATGAGCGCACTCACACCCGCGACCTGACGCGCTACGGCGGCCTGTGGACGATCATGCCGATCTACGGCGCGATCCTGATCTTCTGTTCGATGGGATCACTCGGCCTGCCAGGGTTGGCCGGCTTCGTCAGCGAGTTCATGGTCATCCGTGGCTCGTGGTCCATCTACACGCTCTATACGATCCTGGCGATGGCTGGCCTGCTCGTCACCGGCATCTACATCTTGAAGGCGCTGCAAAAAGTGCTGCACGGGCCGGTCGGCGCGGAGTGGATGGGCGCCGATGGCCATGCCGATGGACACGACGACAGCCACGGTCATGCTCACAGTCATAGCGAGGGTCATGCCCACAAGCACGCGCTCAAGGACATCAACTTTACGGAGATATTGGGCATCGCTCCGTTGATGGGCGCCATGCTGGTGCTGGGCATCTACCCGGCCATCGCGCTGAACTTGATCAACGTCGGCGTACAAGGGCTATTCCGGTAAACATGCTGAACTTCCCGATTCTCACGCTTATCATGGTCGCGCCGGTCATCGGCGCGGTCATCATCCTGCTCATCCCGAAGGAGCGCGACGACGCCATCAAGACGGTCGCGGCTATGGCGTCGCTCACCTCGCTGCTGTTGTCGGTGGCGGTGTTCTTCGGCTACGACCGCCTCGCTGGCGGCTTCCAGTTTCAGGAAGACGTGGCCTGGATACCGCAATACGGCATCGGCTATCACGTCGGCGTGGACGGCTTCTCTGCGCCACAACTGGTGCTGACCGGCGTGGTGACCTTCGCCGCGGTGCTGGTGTCGTGGAAGATGACCGACCGGCCGCGCGAATACTTCGCATTCCTGCTCGTGTTGGTCGCGGGTGTGTTCGGCAGCTTCATCGCGCTGGATATGTTCTTGCTGCTGATCTTCTACGAGATGGTGCTCTTCCCGGTCTACGTGCTCATCGCCGGCTGGGGCAGCAAGCGCCGCGAATATGCCGCCATGAAGCTGACGATCTATCTGTTCGTCGGCTCACTTGTGTCCATCATCGGCCTGCTGGCGCTGTACTTTCAGGCTGGCGGCTCGTTCGATTTCTTCGACCTGCAGGCTGGCATCGCCGCGCTGCCCAACTCGATTGAAATTCAGCGCCTGTGGTTCCTGCCGGTGTTCGTCGGCTTCGGCGTGCTGGCGTCGCTGTGGCCGCTGCACAACTGGTCGCCCGACGGCTATGCCGCCGCGCCCACGGCCGTCTCGATGTTGCACGGCGGCGTGCTGAAGGCCACCGGCGCGTATTGCGCGCTGCGCGTGGGCGTGCAACTGATGCCCGAGGGCGCGAAGTTCTGGATGCCGTTGGTGGTGTTCTTCTGCATGGCCGGCCTGCTTTACGCCGCGCTGATCGCCTTCCGCCAGACCGATCTGAAATACATCATCGGCTTCTCGTCCGTCAGCCATCTCGGTTTGGTGCTGCTGGGCATCGCTGCGCTCAACGAGCTTGGCCTGAACGGCGCGGGTCTGGAGCTGTTCGCCGGCGGCGTGATGACCGGCCTGATGTTCGCGCTGGTCGGTATGATTTACGAGCGGGCCCACATCCGCGACGTGCGCGAGCTCAACGGCATGATGCGCGTGATGCCGCTGGCGGCCGTTGGCTTCGTCATCGGCGCGCTCACGCTCATGGGCATGCCGGGGTTGCCCGGCTTCCCGGCCGAGCTGCAAATCTTCATGGGCCTGTGGGACGCGGCCCAGACGCCCAGCGTCATGTTCGCCGGCGCGACGAATAGCTGGTATGGCATCGTGGCCATCGCCGCAGTCCTCTCGATTGTGATCAACGCGGCGTGGACGCTGCGCGTGGCCCAGCGGGTGTATTTCAGCGAACCAAAGGACATGGCGCTGCAAAAGCTGCCTCGGCTGGATGCGCTGGAGAAGACGGCTATCGTGTTGATGTGCGGCATTCTTATCGTGGTTGGCCTGTTGCCGAACACCGTCATGTCGGTGGTTCAGGCGGGCGTGCAGACGATCATGCGTGGGATCAATACAGCAGGTTAGGTAAAACAAAACATGGGTGGCTTTTTTGGATCGGTAAATCAGGGCAATGCGGCCGAGTGGCTGGGCATCCTGCCAGAAATCCTGCTGATGGTGTGGGGCATGGTCGTGCTGGCCGCCGACCTGATCGGCGGGCGCAAGGTCTCGCGGCGCGCACTGGGCATCACCAGCGCCCTGGGCATGGTCGTGATCCTGGTCATTGCGATCATCGCGCGGCCGGCTGAACCGCAAAATGTGCTGGGCGGCATGATCCGCAACGACGCGTTCACGCTCGTGTTTCGCGTGATCTTCATCGTCGCTGGCGCGCTGACCTGTCTGGTCTCGATTGACTTCCGGCCGCTGCGCGCGGGGGGCGAGTATTTCTCAATCGTCATCTTCGCCACGCTGGCCATGTGCCTGATGGCGGGCGCGAACGATTTGATCATGCTGTATCTGGCCACCGAGACGGCCAGCTTCTCGCTGTATCTGCTGGCCGGCTTCATGCGCGGCAACAAGCTGAGCGCCGAGGCGGGCGTGAAGTATTTCGTCTTTGGCGCGGTCACGTCCACGATCATGCTGTTCGGCCTCAGCCTGTTCTTCGGCCTGGGTGGCGGCAACACCAGCTACCAGGCCGTGGCCCAAGCCGTGTCGAACCCCGACCTGCGCGTGCCGGTGACGTTCGCCGCGCTGCTGGTGCTGGTCGGCTTTGCGTTCAAGACCTCGGCCGTGCCGTTCCACTTCTGGGCACCGGATGTGTATCAGGGCGCGCCGACGCCGGTGAGCGGCTTCATCAGCACGGCATCGAAGGCGGCCGGCTTTGCCATCCTGCTGCGCTTCATGTTCTATGTGGTAGCGCCGGGCCAGAGCGAGGTTGGCATCGCCCTGGCCTCGCTCATGCAGCCGCTGGCCATTTTGACGATGGTCATCGGTGGCTTCCTGGCGTTGGTGCAACAGAACGTCAAGCGCATGCTAGCCTACTCCAGCGTCGCGCAGGCCGGCTACATCCTGATCGGCGTGACGGCCCTGGCGGCCAACCCGAGCGATCCGGCCAACGCGCTGGCGGCCATCATCTTCTACATCGCCACCTACATGCTGACCAACATCTGCGCGTTCGCGGCGTTGGGTATGGTGGAGCAGCGCAACGGCGGCAGCGACTACGCCCACTTCAACGGCCTCAGCCGGCGCGCGCCTTATCTGGCATTGGGCATGACGGCCGCAGTGTTGAGCCTGCTCGGCGCGCCGCCGCTGGTCGGCTTCGTGGCCAAGCTGGTGATCTTCCGTGTGGCCATCAGCGTGAACCTGATTGGGCTGGTCGTGATCGCCGTCATCATGGTGCTGGTGTCGGTGGTGTATTACCTGAACGTCGTCCGGGCGATGTATGTGGAGAAGTCTGACACAGACAACGAGCCGTTTTACGTGCCCGCGCCGACGGGCGTGGCCTTGTTGCTGACCAGCGTGGCCATCGTCGCGCTCACGGCCGTCTCGCCGCCGTTTTGGAACCTGGCTGTCGAGGCCGCGCAGTCATTCCTCCCGCGTTTGTGATGACGAGGGACACTCGAAATCACTCATCGCGCATGTTAAAATCGCAACCGCATCATGCAAAGCCGCACACGTGAACGGGAATCATCGCTGGTGATCTTCGCAAAAGCCTTTCCACCTCACGTCATTGGCATCATGGTGGTGCAGATCGCGCTGATCAACGGCGCAATGATGATCGGCGGTGTGTTCCTCGGCATGATGCTCGACCGCCAGCTAGGCACGTCTCCCCTGCTCACGCTTGTGCTGCCCATCTTTGGCGCAATCTTGTCCGTCGTCGTGGCCTATCGCCTCGGCCTGCGGGCGATCAAGCAGTCGCGCAAGGCGTATTTGCAATGGCAGGGCAAGCCGGAGGCGGAAGCAGAGGCTGAGGCCGATGCGGCGGTCAACAAGCGGGCTGTGTCAATTCCGGAAGTGCATTGAAGCAATGTGCAATGAGTAACGAATAACGAGTAGCAATATGAAGGGTTTGCAATTCCTCGTCATCCTGATTGGCGCGTTGATCGTCGGCATTCTGCTGAGCGCGTTCACGCTGAACATCAACGGCATCGCCGTCCCGTTCAAAACGTTCATACCCAACATCGTCGTGCCGTCCGAGCCGCTCGGCCCGGACTGGTTGCAAAACACGCTGTTCACCACGTTTATCGTGGACGCGGTGATCCTGTTCATCGCCTTCCTGGGCTGGCTGGGCATCCGCAACGCCAAAGACGGCAGCCAGCCGACCACGCGTGTGGGCCGCTGGTGGGAGTCGTTCGTCGAGTATCTTTACAAGAACTACATGGTGCCGACCCTCGGCTCGCGGGCCAAGGTCGTTGCGCCGATTGCGCTGAGCGCGTTCGTGTTCATCCTGATCTCGGCTATGTTCGAGCTGGTGCCCGGCGTCGAGTCCGTTGGCAAGATGGAGATTGCGCCGGACAACCTACGCGGCTTTTGCGCCGTGAAGCAAGGCCCGGTCTGGCTGATCACGGGCTACGAAGTGGATAGGGCACAGGGCTTTGAGTCGTCGTGCGGCTACACCCTGGAGCAGGCGGAGGGCGTGGCAGCGGCCGGCGGCAACAAGGTTGCCGCGCTGACGAGCGACACCAATCCATCCGCGCCGGCTGTGGCCGGCACCGACCCGAATGTGGGCGCGGCGCTCATCCCGTTCCTGCGCCGCCCAACGTCATCGCTAAGCACGACCATCGCGCTGGCGCTGGTGGCATTCCTGTTCATCGAGATCCAGGGCATTCGCGCCAACGGTATCCACTACTTCGAGCGCTTCATCCAGGTAGGCTCGTGGCGGCGGGCCAAGGCGGGCATGATGACCGGTTTGATCGGTTACATCCAGGCCGGCCTGGTCGGCCCGCTGGAGTTGATCTCGGAATTCATCCGCATCGTCTCATTCTCATTCCGACTTTTCGGCAACATGTTCGCCGGCACGGTGCTCGTCTTGGTGATGATGTCCATCTTGCCTGCGCTGTTGCCTGCGCTGTTCCTGGGTCTTGAATTCGCCGTGGGTGTGATCCAGGCGTTCGTGTTCATGATGTTGATTACGGTGTTCACGTCACTGGCGGTGGCGCACAGCGAACACTAAATTGAACGGCTAAGACTGTTTACTGATTACTGTCTACTCACTACGCACAACTGAAATCTGAGGAGCAAAATGGAAGAACAAGCAGCACTTGTATTGGGCAAGGCCATTGGCGCGGGCATCGCCGGCGGCGCGGGAATGATCGGCCCTGGCATCGGCATCGGCTTGGCCGGCCTCGGCGCGTTGATCTCGATCGGTCGCAACCCGGAGGTCACCTCGACCCTCCAGACCTACATGATTCTCGTGATCGCGTTCGCCGAGTCGCTCGCCATCTTCGCGCTCGTGATTGCATTCCTGCTGCTGTTCGCCTTCAGCGGCTAAGCGGCTTTGGAGTTGGAGGACAAACGTGTTGTCATTTCTAGCAATTGCACGCGTGGCAGCGGAAGGCGCCGAGGGCGGCGGCATCTTCGAGGGATTGGGCATCAACCTGGTGCAAATCCTCGCGCAGATCGTCAACTTCCTGCTGATCATGTACTTTCTGACCGGCATGGTCATCCGGCCGATCTTGCGCAACCTCGATGCGCGCCGCAAGCGCATTGACGAGAGCCTGGAGAATGCGCGGCTGGCCGACGAACGGTTGGGCAACGTCGAGAAGGACTATCAGGCCAAGCTGAACGAGGCCACCGCCGAGGCGCAGAAGCTGCGCGCCGACACGCTGGCCGGCACACAGCAGGAGATCCAGCGCATCCGCGCCGAGGCCGCGTCCGAGGCCGAGAAATTGCGCGCTCAGGCCCGCGTTGACGCCGCCGCCGAGCGCAATCAGATCCTGGCTGACTCGCGCAACCAGATCGTGGCGCTGGTGATGGCCGCGACGAACAAACTGGTCGGCGATTCGCTGGACGCCAACCGGCAGAAGGCGCTGATCAACGACTTCTTCGCCAAGGTGCCGGCGGCCAGCATGCAGGGCATCGCCGTCAGCGGCGCGGCAGTCAGCGTGACCAGCGCGCTGCCGCTCACGGCCGACGAGCAGAAGACGGTCAAGGCCGACCTGTCCAAACAACTGGGCGACGTGCAAGACGTGGCCTTCGAAGTAGACCCTGGCATCCTGGGCGGACTGGTGGTGCGCGTGGGTGACAAGGTGATTGACGGCAGCGTGTCGAGCAAAGTCAGCGCGATGCGCCAGCAGTTGAGCGCCTGACGTTTGTCTTTGATCATCTGAGGTTTTCCGAACACGCCACATCGTCATGCCCGCGCAGGCGGGCATCCATTGACGTGGCAGTCTGGATTCCCGTCCCGTGATCCCCGTTCCGTGAGCCGGAACGGTGAACGGGATCGGGGACTTTCGCGGGAATGACAGCCGAAAACTTGAAGGCAATCAGCGGATTTTTAGTGTAGCGATGGCAGATAAACCTGAGAACAAGAACGCGAAGGGACGCATATCACGGTTGATCCGGCGGATCGTCGAAGGCTACCGTGACAGCGTTGGCCGCTGGTGGCAACCAGCGCCTGCGCCTGCCCCCGCGCGTGTTCCGGTGCGCGCAGCGCAGCCGGCGCGAGTGACGCGCCGCCGCCGCTACTAGCCGCTAGATCGCATTGACGCGCCGGGGGAAGGCGCTTTGGCACATCGTAGATTCAACGCACTTCATCGGTGGACTAACCCCAGAAGAGCCCTGCGCAAGCAGGGCTCTTTTGTTTGAAGTGCTCTACGCCGGCACGGCCACGGGTGACGCCTCGCGCACGCGCACCTCGCGCCGTTTCTCCAGCGTGTTGAACAGTGCCTGGCGGCGGTTGCGCCGCGCCACGGCCATGCTGATGATGTTGCTGATTGCCTCGCCGTAGGTGTAACCGGCGGCATAGCACGCGCCAGCGAAGCCGCCGTCCGGCGTGATGTCGGGGTTGGGATTCACGTCCACCACATACGGTTGCTCGTCGGCGTCAATGCGCAAGTCCACACGGGCGTAGTCGCGGCAGTCGAAGGCGCGATAGGTGCGCAACGCGATGTCCTCGACGCGCTCACGCAGCGTCTTGGACACCTCTGGTTGTGTGATCACGGGCATGCTGTTCCACTCCGGGCTGTCGGGTACCCACTTGCTGTCCCATGTCACCATCTGGTGCAAGGGGTTCTTGATCGCGCTGAAGTCAATCTCGCGCAGCGGCAGCACGCGCGGGCGGCCATTGCCCCAGATGCCGACGTTGATCTCGCGCCCGGCCACGAACTTCTCGGCCAGCGCCGGCTCCTTCACCGTGTCAATCACATACGCCACGCGTTCGCGCAGTTGATCCATGCTGTGGACGACGGCATCGCGCGTGACCGCGACGGAGCAGTGTTGGCTGACCGGCTTGATGATGGCCGGGAACCACGATTCGTCCCAAACCTCGGCCGTCACATCGTCGGCGCGCTTGAATTCGCGCCCGCCGGGCGTGGGGATGGCCCAGCGCTGGAGCATCTTCTTGACGCGGCCTTTCTCGACCGAGAGCTTGAGCGTGTAGGGCGCGTTGCCGGTGTAGGTGTAGCCGAGGCTGTCGAGTTCGGCGCAGATGCGCGCGTCGCCGCCAATCTCATCCTCGATGCCCTCGCACCAGTTGAAGATGATCCACTGGTCGGGCTTGTATTTGCGGACGGCCGGGCGCACGTCCTTCCAGAACTCAGCCACCTCCACGCGATGGCCGAGCGTGCGCAGGCCATCCACCATCGCCTGCGTGAGCTTGTCGGCATCATCCCTTTCCTGGGGCGTCCACGTCTTGTAGTAGTTGTAAAGGATCACAACCGGGACGCGCTCTTTGTTGTTCGGCATATCCGTTCCTTCTCCCTCTCCCAGCGGGAGAGGGCAGGGGTGAGGGAGAAAACGCCACTCACACACCTGCCACTTCAGGCTCTCAACCTCTTCCAGTAAATGTTCAAATCATCGCCATCGCGATAGTAATCGGGCACTATCGCCTGACGCGTAAAGCCTGCCCCTTCATACAGCCTGCGTGCGGGTGCGTATGTAGGCGTCGAGGACGTGTAGATCACCATCACCCGCCCATTCGCCGCGCGCACCTGCGCCTCGACCTCGGCCATCAAGGCCCGGCCGGCACCGTTGCCGCGCGCTTCGGGCCGCACGCAAATCCAGAACAAGTCCCAGGTGTCCTGCGTCAACGACTCGGTGCCATAGCAGGCGAAGCCGATCATGCGCTCGTCCTGACAGCAGGCCAGCCACTTGTAGCCATCCACCCTCGGTGTGTCCCACGTCTCCATGATCATCTCGTCCACGCATACCGCGTCGGTCTCGCCGAACACGCCGCTGGTCATCAGGATGTCCCAGACGGAGGCGCGGTCGTCCATTTGCATGGGTCGCACGACGATGTGCGTCGCTTCAGCCACCGCCGGCATCACTAGGCAGCCTCCAGGGCAGTAACCGTTGCCGGCTCAGGCTCATACATCGGCATGCGCTTGATCGCCAATTCGACAATGCGCTCGAGCATCTGGGCATAGGTCAAGCCGGCCGCCCTGGCTGCATTGGCAAAGCCGCCATCGGGGCTGACGTCACAATTCGAATTGATGTCCAGGGCCATGGGCTGGTCGCCGCGCAGGCGCAAGTCCACGCGGCCATAGTCGCGGCAGCCGCTGGCGCGATAGGCGGCGATGGCCACCGCCTCGATCTTCGCCTGCATCTCCGTGCTCACCGGCGCGGGGCAGATGGCCGGGATGCGCTGATACGCCTCCGAGTCCGGCGTCCACTTGGCGTCGAAGGTGCACAGCCGGTCATGAATGTCGTCGAAGGCGTCGTAGGTCATGGTGCTGATGCCCAGGACGCGATAGTCATCGGGGGAACCCCACACGCTGACGTTGTATTCGGCGCTGTCGAGGAATTCTTCGATCAAGGCTGGCTGTTTGAATTCAGCGATGATGTGCGCCGCCTGGTGCTGGGCCTCGTCTAAATTCATCACCACGCTCTCACGCGTGATGCCATACGAGCAGTGTTCCGACGCCGGCTTGACGATGGCCGGGAACACATCGAACTGCACATCCTCCGCTCGCTCGAAGACGGCCCAGCGCGGCGTCGGCACGCCATCCCGCTCCAGCAACGCCTTCATGCGCTGCTTGTATTGCGTCTCCTCCAGCGACCAGGCGTCGCTGCCGGTGAAGGTATAGCCCAACTCGGCCAGCGTGCGCGTGACCTTGGCGTAGTAAAACTCCTGCGACGGCAACCCTTCGCACAGGTTGAGCACCAGCCACTCGCGCGGGCCGAACGGCCGCAGCGGTGTGACCAAATCGTGCGTCACTTGCAGCGGCATCACTCGCCAGCCGCGCGACATCAACGCGCTGGTCGCTGCCTTGACCAGCCCTAACGTCGAATCAATCTCGAAGCCGTGGCTGTTTTCATCAAGGCCGTAGAGGAGGAGGATGGAAGGCTTGGTCATATTGGTTGTTAGGTATTGGTTGTTGGTTGATGTCATCAACCAACAACCAATACCTAACCTGTCGCACTATCGCATTCCGTATCGCTTCAATCCGGCATCAAGCACCGCGCGCACCAAGTCGCCGTGACTCCAGCCTTCGGCCTGTGCCATCAGCGTCAAGTCGCTGTGCGGGGTGATGCCGGGCAGGCCGTTGATCTCCAGGATGAACGGCTGGTTGTGCTCGTTCAGGCGGAAGTCCACACGGGCGTAATCGCGGCAGCCGGTGACGAGGTGGGTCTGGTGCGTCAAGCGCCGAATCTCGTTGCTGAGCTTCTCACCCAGCGGCGCGGGACACTTGTTCTTGTAGAGATGATCCAGCTCCACCTTCTGCAACGAGCCGTAGATCGGCAGCAGGTCTTCCGGGTAGCCACTGAAGTCCACCTCGGTGATGGGGAAGAAGTGCACGTCGTTGCCGTTGCCGACCAGGCCACAGGTGATGTCCTTGCCCACGATGTAGGTCTCGACCAGCGCCGGTTGCGCATACGCTTCGATGCACCATGCTACGCGCTCACGCAGTTGCTTCTCGTTGCGCACCACGCTGTCGTTGTGGATTCCCATGCCGGTGCCCTCATGCGCCGGCTTCACAAACAGCGGGAAGTGCAGCGCATGCCGCAGCGTGTCGTCAGGCGACTCGAACACCTGGAAGTGCGGCGTCGGCAGCCCGTAGTAATGCAGGATGCGCTTGGTGGTGGGCTTGTCGTGGCTGATGGCCGCGGCCAACGGCGTCGGGCCGGTGTAACGCGCGCCTACCATCTCCAGCAAGGCGGGCACTTGCGCCTCGCGGCTGTCGCCGCCAAAGCCCTCGCAGGTGTTGAAGCAAATATCGGGCTGCACCTCATCCAGCCACGAGGCGAGATAAGGATTGCCTTCGCGCACGAGCACGTCATGGCCGGCATCGCTCAGCGCCTGGGCGTAGGCTTCGGCGCTCTTCTCACTATCGAGCTCGGCCAGGATGTCGGCCGGAGTGTTGTTGCGGTGGATGGGGGGAGCGTTGCGGGCAAGGTTGACGAGCAAGGCCACGCGGTAAGTGGTTGTGGCTGCGGCAGTGGCGCGCGCTTTAGAGGGGAGATCGTTGCGGCGTGTCCTCGTCTTCCCGTTCTTCTTCTCGTGACCGTTGTCGTTACTTGTGCCGCTTGCCGTTGCGTAAACTGCGAACGCTTCTTCCTGCTTCGTGCTATCTACCATAGATCGCTGCGACTTCGTCTGCGTCGTCTTTGTCTTCTTTTCCTAACTCTCGCGAGCGATTCTATGGTTTAGAAAAACTATGTCAATGCTTCTCGCTTGACGACAGCTTAAAAGTTTTGTTTAAGACTGTTAAAAGGATGGCAATCGTATTTAAGATTGCTTGTCTGCCGTCATCTGCGCGTCATAGTCCTCGCGCGTGGTGAACACGCCGCCCTTGATCTCGCGACTGATCTCGTTGTATTGCTGGTCGAAGCGCATCTCCATCTCTACCTGGCCATAGCACTTGCTATCCACGATGACCTTGCGCACGAAGAAGTTGTCGTCGTCATCGCGGCTCAGGTCGTTGCGCCGGTCAATGCGCACACGCGTGATCGCGCCGCACTTGTGGCCCTTCACGTAGTAGACCAATGCATCGGCTTCTTCTGTTGCAGCGCCCTGTTTTGGCGCGCCGCCAAACAATCGCTTGAATACGTTCATAGGCATCCTCCTCTTGTGCAGATCACGTGGCTTGCACGCGCGGCTTGCTGGCGCTTGCAATGGCCAATGCAATGCCGCCCATAGCCAGTGCCAGCAATACTGCGATGAGCGCCGAGCCACCCCACCCCAGCGCATCGGTCGCCCAGCGCGTGCCGGGGAAGCCGAGCGCGGTGAGACTATACGCCAGCCAGCCCAGGCACCACGACCCCAGCGCGATGCGCAACCGCGCGGTTGCGCTCAGGGCCGGACCCACCTGCGAGAGCACCGCGAACAGGCCCAGGCCGATGCCCAACAGCCCAATCAGCGTGAGCAAGAATCCCATCACGCTGGTGCGCTCGGGCGGCGGCGCGACGGGTGGTTCTGCCGACGCAACCGCCGTAACCGCAGGCGTGACCCGCTCGGCGACGGTCGCAGTTGGCAGCGGCGTCGGCGTGGGCGCTACGGTCGGCTTGATCGTCTCGATGGAGACGACATCGGTCGTGTCCACCAGGACGACATACGATGCCGTGGCCGGGTCGGCTTCGGCGCGGATTTCAAGTTTGCCCTGGCGCTCCAGCGCGACGGTTGTGTCGGCTACGCCATCGCGCGTGGATACGGCGGGCAGCCGCTGTTCCACCCGCTCGGCCGGGTATGACAGGATGAACTGCACCTGCGTGCCATCGGGCACGACGCGGCCATTCAAGTCGTAGATCGGCCCGGCGATCAGCTTGAGCTTGTCGCCGATCTTGAGCGCAAGCGGCTCCGGCGTGGCGGCGGTTGCCGTGTCGGTGATCGTGTCACCCTCCGTCAACTGGATGAGTGGGATCACCTGCGCCGGATCGGGCGCGGTCTGCACGATGAGCGAATAGTTGAGGCCGGGGATGGACACGGGCGAATCGCCGGTCGGCACGAACTCACCGAACAGGGCGCGCATGGCCGTCTCGAGGTAGGCCCGCGTACGGCTATACACGCCGAAATACGCCGTCACCTTGCTGATCTCGGTCGCGTCGAGGTAGTAGGGCGCAGCCAGCGCGAACACGATCACGCGCTTGTCCTTGAGTGTGTCGGCGCTTTGCGAGAGGAACGTCCGCAAGGCCAACGTGGGCGTAATGAACGGATTGGTGTCGAGCATGGCGATGACGACCCATGATGATCGTTCGATGGCCGACTCAATGGCGATGTCTGGCGTTTGCGATTGCGGGTCAGGCGTGGCTTCGGCCGGCTCGCCTGCTGGCGATGTGATGGTGGGAAGGAGGCCTGCGCCATCCGGCGTGACGGTTGGCGTCACCTGGGCCGTTGCGAGGGCGTTGTATTCGACCAGATCGCTAAACGTGAACGACGACACGCGCGCCGGATCTACCTGGCCGGTGGTGCGCGGGCCATACAGCGCCAGGGCGATCTCCTCCAGTGCTGTGCGCGCCACGGCGGGGTAAGGCTCGCACGCTTGGCACTCGCGTATCTGCCGGTCGTCGCTGATGAACACGATGGATTCGTCTCTCGTTGGCGCGGTGGGCAGCACGGTGGGCAAATCGCGCACGTTGGGCGAGAGCAGCGTGATGCTCTCCTTGGCGATGGCAGCCGTCGCCCCGGTCTGCGGTTGCAACAGCGCCACGCCGGCTTCGCTCACCTGGGTGGCATCGCGGCTGAATGCGCCGCCGTATAGCCGCAGCTTCAGCGTCAGGATGCGCGCCAACGACTCATCCACGCGCGCGGCAAAGTTCGGGTCTTCGACATATTTGGTCTGGAAGAAACGAATCGTGTCCTTGATGTTGGCCAGTTGCTCCGGCCACGAATTGCTCAAGCCGAAATTGCCCAGCACCAACACATCGTTGCCCGCGGCGAAGGCTTCCTGCGCGATGCGGCGGGCGTTGAACGACGATTCCAGCGGGTCATAGAAGCGGCGCACGCCGCGCGCGCCCAATTGATCGCTAAACGTCACGCCGCCGCTGGCGCGCCACTGCGCCAGTTCCGGCAGCGACATCAGCGCCTGATAGGCCTGCGGGTCGAAGCTGACCGGACGCGTGCTGGCGCGGATGTTGCCCTGGAAGCCGCGATAACGAATATGCGACACGAGCAAGCCATCCACCGTAGATTCCTGAGCCACATCGCCGCGCGTGACGGCAAAGAACGGCGCCAGCTCGATCTGCTTGAGCTGTTCCAGCGACTTCTGCACCGTGGGGATTTCGTCGTTGATGTTGCGGTCAGACGAGCCCAGGCCGGGGAAGTTGCGGGCGATGACGGCCATGCGATTGCCGCTGCCGCGATGCACGCCGGTGACGAAGGCCTGACCCATGCGGCCGACCCAATAGGGATCACCGCCAAAGACGTGTGTGCCCAAGTCACCTGGCGTATTTGGCCGCGGCACGTCCACCACGTCCAGCGTGGGCCCAAACAGCACGTTGATGCCCAATTGCGACAACTCGTTGCCCAGGATTTCGCCGGCGGATTGGGCCGTGGCCGGGTTCCAGGTTGCGCCCAGAGCCAGTTGGCTGGGAACTTGGGTGATGCCGCGTGTGATCTCACTCAGCTCCAGCCGCTGCACCCAGTCGGCCTGCTGCGCAAGCGCGATGAACAAGGGGATGGACGTGGGCAGGGGCGGCGACACCGTCGGCGTGATCGTCTGCGTCACGCTGGTGGTGATGGCCACGCGCGTGGAAGGCGCGACGAACATCTCTTCCGCGGCCAGGATTGCGCTGTTATCCGGCATCGCCAGGACCTGCAGCGCATTCGCTAGTTGGGAGACTTGCTGCGGCGTGGGCGGGTCGGTCACGTCGCGGCTGAAGTTGCGGTTCATCGCCATCAGCTGCACCCCGCCCACGCGATAGTTTTGGATCAGGTCGGCGATGTCCGAGCCTTCGGAGGCGTCGGCCTCTGGAAAGCTGATCACGAACAATTGGCCCACACGCTGTTGCACGCTCATGCGCGCGATCAGCGCCCGCACCTGGTCGGACACTTGCGGAGTAAGAGGCGTCGGGTCTTGCGCGTGCGCCGGCTTGGGCGACGACTGCCATGCGGCCAGGCTGAGATTCAAGGCCAGCGTCACAGCCAACAGACCACGGAGGATGAAGGAGCGAAGCGACATGGGGTCTGTGGTGTCTGCGATGGAGGAACGCGCGTCCAATGGGAATCCCTGGCAGTTGTCAGTAGACAGTAGTCGGTGGTCAGTAGCGACCGATCGAGGCGTCAACGGCGTAGGCCCAGGCATCCACACCGCCGTCGAGATTTTGCACATTTCTGAAGCCGAGGCTGCTCATCACCTGGCAGGCCATGGCGCTGCGGCTGCCGTGGTGGCACACCACGACATACGGCGCATCCTTGTCCAGCGCTGCGGCCCATTCGTAAATCTGGCCGAGGGGCATGAGCTGGGCTTCCTGAATGCGCGCGATCTCAAACTCCCACGGCTCACGCACATCAATCAGCATGGGTGGGGAACCGGCCTGCCGCAGCGACGCGTAGTCCTGAGGCAGGATGTTTTGCACGGGTTGCATCACAAAATTATAAGGGGCGCAATGCGTTCACTTCGGCGTAAGAAATGAGCGCTACGCTCCACGCATGAATCGGCGAACACTCTTCTTCTTACCAGTCGCACTGGCAGCAGCAGCCTGCACGCGCGGAGGCGCAAGCAGCGCCCGCGCTGCCGGCCCGGCACCCGTATCGCCCTCGGCCAGCGCCACCAAGGCGGCGTTGCCCGATGGCCCGGTCGCGCCGGCCATCCAAAGCGCGCAGTGGATCAACACCAAGCCGCTGGTCTGGGACAGCCTGCGCGGCCGCGTCGTCATGGTCGAGTTCTGGACGTTTGGCTGCATCAACTGCAAGAACGTCACCCCGGCGTTGAAGGGCATGCACGCCGACTTCAAGGACGAAGGCTTCACGCTCATCGGCGTGCACTCACCCGAATTCGACTACGAGAAGAAGCTGGCCAACGTGCAGAAGGCGGTGAAAGACGCCGGGATCACCTATCCGGTGGCGATTGACAACGACTTCGCCAACTGGCGGCGCTATCGCAATCGCTATTGGCCGGCCATGTATCTGGTGGATAAGCGCGGCGTGATTCGCTATACCCACATCGGCGAGGGCCGCTACGACGAGACGCGCCGGTGGATTGAGCTGCTGTTGAACGAGTGAAGGGTGAGCTGCGCGCAAAACTCACGGCGTCAAGGCGCGCTTCACCTCTTCGTAAATCGGCAGCGGCTCCAGCGAAGGCGTGACGAAGGTGAAGTGGTCGCGGTAGCCGCGCGCCGGCGAAGGCAGCTTGAACACCCAGAATGCCACGCTGCGAACCCACGGCCAGTTGGCTGTGGCGTAATCGAGCGCGCGCAGGGTGTAGTCAATGCGCTGGGCCGGCGTGACGCCATTCACCCAGTTCACATCGTCGTTCCAGCCGGTCTCGGTGATGTAAACGGGCGAGTTGTCGCCGTGCCGCAGCATGATCTCGCGCAGCAGTTCGGCCCGACGGAAGTTGATCGTGTCGGGGGCAGGCGGCGCCTCGGGCGGCATGGTCGCGCCGTAGTTGTGGACGGCGAGGGCATCCCAGGGGAAATTTTCGATTTTGGATTTTGGATTTTCGATTGCGCCCTCATTTGCGTTTTGCACTTTGCGCTTTACGGCGTCGTACATCTCTTCCAAATATTCCAAGTCGCTCAAGGCTACGTCGCGGTTGCGCTCGGCGGTGGGTGCCAGCGCGCCGGCCATCACCACCGCGTCGGGGTTGGCGCGCTTGATGGCCGGATAGACCGCGCGCAGCATCTCGACATAGGCAGCGGGGTCTACACGGCGCATGCCCCACTCGTTCTGCAAATTCGGCTCGTTCCACACCACGAAGTGCGCCACACGCCCCTTGAAATGCGCGGCGAAGGCGGCGGCGAAGGCGGCGAAGTCCGCGTAGTGCTCTGGGTCGAGATGGGTAAATGTTGTTGGTTGTTGGTTATTGGTTAATCGGGGTCTGGCCCACTCTGGCACGAAGCCCAGCCGGGCGATGACGGTTAGGCCCTGCCGGTTGGCGTGATCCACGATGCGATCGGCGCTGGCGAAGTCGAACTGCCCTTTGCGCTGTTCGTAATACGCCCACGGGAAGAACTCGACGGCCCATGGCGCGCCCATCTCACGAATCATCTCCAGCCCGCGCTTGATCTTCCACGCCTCGGCCTCATCCACGAAGCGGGTGTGCATACCGGCCAGGTTGTTGCGCGTGATCACAGTCTGCTGCGGGCCGAGCGTGACCAGCAGTTGCGGCGGCTGCACTTGTAGCAGCAGCCAAGCCAGGGCGATGAGCGGCGCGACGATACGCAAGAAATTGGGGAATTGAGATTGGAGATTGCGCACGCAGCATTTGACATTGTAGCGAGGCGCGCATACATGTCGTGCACGTGACACGTTCAACGTGCATGTGCACGACCGGAATGACAGGAGAAAACGCAACATGCAACCCGAACTAATTGCCGACTACAACTGTGACACCGGCGAAGGCCCGCTGTGGCACCCGATGGAGAAGCGCCTGTACTGGCTCGACATCACCAACCCGCGCATGTTCCGCTATGACCCGGCTACCGGCCAGCATGAGCAATTCAACGTCGGCCGGCAGGTCGGTGGTTTCACCATCCAGGCCGATGGCTCGTTGCTGCTGTTCATGGATCGCGGCAGCATCGGCGTGTGGAAGAACGGCAAGCTGCGCACGATCATCGAGGACATCCCCGACGAGCGCGACAGCCGCTTCAACGACGTGTTCGCCGATAGCGGCGGGCGCGTGTTTTGCGGCACCATGCCGGCGGGCGACCGCCTCGGCCGCCTTTACCGGCTCGACCGCGACGGCTCGATCCACAAGGTGCTCGACGGCATCGGCTGCTCCAACGGCATGGGCCTCACGCTCGACCGCACAGGGCTGTATTACACCGACAGCGAAGCCTACGCGATTTACCTGTTCGACTACGACGAGGCCACTGGTGCGCTAAGCAACCAGCGCATCTTTGTGAAGCACGGCCCGGAGGACGGCCTGCCCGATGGCATGACGGTGGACGCCCACGGCAACGTGTGGTCGGCCCACTGGGGCGGTAGTTGCCTGATCCGCTACGACCGAGACGGCCAAGAGACCCTGCGCATCCCCTTCCCCGCGCGCCGGGTGTCGTCGGTCATCTTCGGCGGCGACGACTACAGCGACATGTATGTGACCACCGCCAACTCGGTCATCAGCGAGGGCGCGGAGAAAGCAGTGGAGGGCGAGTTGGCTGGCGCGTTGTTCCGCTTGCGCATCCCTGGCGTGCGCGGCCTGCCGGAATACTACTCACGCATCTTGCTGTAAATCGGCCTACGGCCCAACCACGAAGGACACGAAAATCACGAAGAGACGCCAAACAACATCAGCTTCGTGTTCCTTTGTGTCCTTCGTGGATAGCCCGTTCTTCTGCAAGGAACGCAACCAGCGCAGCGTTGAACGCGTCGGGATTATCCAGGTTGCAGCAATGGCCGGCGTTCGGGATGACGACGAAGGCCGCCCCCGGCTCGCGCTTGGCCATCGCCGGCAAGTGCTTGCGGATCGAGCCGGCGCGTGAGTGCTCCCCCATCGCCATGAACATGGGTTTGTTGAATCGGAAGCCGGGTGCATCGCGCAGCACGCCCAGCGCGCCGATCATCACCTCGCGGACGTCGTCCTTGCTCATCACCCGCATTGCATCCAGCACATAGTGCTGCGCGTCTGGCGTGATCGCCGCTGCCTGCGCGCTCTGCTTGAGCAGCACTTCGTAGGGATACAGCTTGAGCATGGCCGGGGTGATCTGCACGCCGAATCGCTCGATGGCGTTGAGCGGGGCGTGGATGTCGGCCGTGTCAATCAACACCATCGCGCGTGTCCGCTCCGGCAGCGCTCGGCGAAGACCTGCGCCACCAACCCACCCATGCTCTGCCCACCGATGATGACATCCCCGGTGCCGATGTGATCGAGGATTGCAACCAGGTCGTCCACCACCCGGTCGAGCGTGAAGGATGCGTCGCCCATCGGGCGCGATTGGCCGTGGCCGCGCACGTCCCATGTCAGGGTGCGGCATAGCCCATCCAGGGCGGGCAATTGCGGGTCGAACATGCGATGGTCGCAGCCTGCGCCGTGGGTGAGCACGAGCAAGGGGAGCGATGCGTCGTCGCCATGCAGCCAATAGTGAATCGGGCAGCCGTGGCGGGTGAGCACAGCCGCGGGCGCGGTGTTTTGTGTCAGTGCCATGGCGCTATTCCTGCATCGTGCGCGAATTGGAATGCAGGGCGTTTTGCCGCACGCGCCACTCGCATGGCGCGAAGCCGGAATCGCGCAGGTGGGCAATCGCGTCATCCGAAGCGAGGGGAGTCAACTCAAACACATCCGAACCAGCAGCGAAGCGATACGTTTGTGTCTCGCCGCTCAGGTGGGCGATGAAGTAGCGGCGCTTCGCATCGGCCCGCGGGCGCGGCAGATACACCGGCCCTTCCCAGCGCTCCTCGCCGCTGCGCAAGAGCGCGGGCGGCGCGACCATGCGCGCGTTCAGCAGGCGATGGCCGCCCTGCGCCACGGCGCAACTCACCGGCAAATCCGTCTCGACTTGAATGTCGGCGGGGAAATAGGGCGTGCCAAAGAACGTTCGCTCCGACCATGCCATCAACCGCGACGAGTTGAAGGCGTGCACGAGAAATGTCCCATCCGGCGCAGCAGCATCTTCACGCTTGGCCACCGCGATGCCGATGGACAACTCGCGGAAATGCAGCCCCATCCAGACCAGTCGCGGCGCGCTGATGAGGATCTCGGCGCAGCCATCGGTGCTAAACGGGAACAGCCCTTCGCGCGCCAGCGCCTTGCGCCAATAGGTAAGGTCGGCCGCGCCGGCCAGAATCACTTCCTGCACACCGTGAATCACGGCGGCCCAGCGGATGGTTGAACTCTGCATGTCGCTCACGATCATATCTCCCTGTTTGGGGTGTGTGAAGATGGGGTTGCCGTTGGGCTGTTCGGCTGCGGTTGGATGAGGCCGAACGCCTGCTAGAATCTTTTCAACGATAAGCTGTTGCGCTGACTGACGATGGAAGTGGAAGTGACCACATGGAGGCGCGGCAGATGTGAGCCGTTCGTCTGGGCAGAGGCAATCGGGATGCAAATCTCGTCGCCTCTTTTTTGTAGATATTTACCGCGGATACGCGGAGGACACGGAGCATTCCTTTTGACTCTGCGACCTCTGCGACTCAGCGGTTCACGGAGTTGCACATGACTACTGACTTCCTAGTTCGCGGTGCCCTGGCCGATGTTGATGCCGACGTGGCCGGCCTGATTCAACACGAGCACGCCCGCCAGCTCGACAAGCTCATCATGATCGCCAGCGAAAGCTATGTGCCAGCCGCTGTGCGCGAGGCGGAAGGCTCGGTCTTTCAGAATATCTACGCCGAAGGCTACCCGCACGCCGACATGACCGGCATGACCGAAGACGAGATCCTCGATTACGACCACCAGCTCGCCTTCTACCGCCGCAATGGCGACCGGCGCTACTACAAAGGCGTGGAGTATTGCAACATGCTGGAGGCGCTGGCGCAGCGCCGCGGGGCCGAGGTGTTCTGCCCACCCGGCCTGACGCCGGAGCAGGTGTTCGTCAACGTGCAGCCGCTCAGCGGCGCAGTGGCCAACACGGCGATTTACGAGGCGCTGGTGCAGCCGGGCGACACGGTCATGACGCTCGACCTCCTGCACGGCGGCCATCTTTCGCACGGCAGCCCGGTCAACATCACCGGCCACCGCCAGCGCGTGGTGCATTACCGCGTGAGCGAAGAGACCGAGCTGCTCGACTATGAGGAGATCTACGAATTGGCTCAGCGCGAGAAGCCGAAGATGATCATCGCCGGCTACACCTCGTATCCCCTCGCGCCGGACTTCGAGAAGTTCCGCGCCATTGCGGATTCGGTCGGCGCATTTCTACTGGCCGACATCGCGCACACCGCTGGCATGGCCGCGGCTGGCGCGTATCCCAACCCGGTTGGCATTGCACACGTCACGTCGTTCACCACGCACAAGACCATGATGGGCCCGCGTGGCGCGGCCATCATCACCACCAACCCCGAGCTGGCCAAGAAGCTCGACCGCGCCGTGTTCCCCGGCCTGCAGGGCGGGCCGCACTTCAACAAGATCGCGGGCATGGCGACCATGTTCAAGATCGCCCAGACGCCGCAGTTCAGGGAATTGCAGCATCAGATTGCGAAGAACGCCGTGGCCCTGAGCGACGGCTTCAAGGCCAACGGCCTGCGCGTGGTGCACGGCGGCACCAACACCCACATGGTCTTGCTGGATTGCAAGAGCGCCGCGACGCACGACGGCGTGCCGCTGATGGGCAACGTGTCATCGCGCATCGCCGACCTGATTGGTATCGTGTGCAACCGCAACACGATTCCGGGAGACGCTGACGCGGGCAAGCCAAGCGCGCTGCGCCTGGGCACGGCCTGGGTGACGCAGCGCGGGTTGAAGGAGGCCGACATGCGCGCCATTGCTGACGCGCTGGCGCTGGTGTTGAAGTCGGCCAAGCCATATGCCATCCAGAACAAGAAGAGCGTGACCTATACCGCGCGCGTGGACTTCGACGCGCTGATGCAGGGCGTCGAGCGTGTCAACGGATTGGTGACCAAGGCCGGTCGTGACTTCGATCTGCCGCGCGAGGGATATCCGTTTGTGTGGTATGCGACGAACGGGAGAGTCCAGAGTCCACAGTCCAGAGTCCAGATTGAGATCAGCGGCGCGCAGGCCGCGGCGTTCCTCAACGTGGTGCTGGGCGCGGATGTGGCGACGCTGGCCGATGGCGCAAAGGTCACTGTGCTGGGGCGCAACCGCGCCCCACTGTGCCAGGCGACGCTGCACAAGACTGCCGACGGCTTCGCGCTCGACGTGCCGGCCGACACGCGCGAGCACGTCACGCAATGGCTGCGCGCGCTCAGCGACGGCTACGTCATCTTCGACGATGCCGACGTGGGCATGGCGATTCCGGGGCCGGTGGTGGTGCGTTAGGCCCGACAGCTCCACCGAGAGCGACAGGGACAGGGGCTTGCCGACACAGGGGCAAGCCCTTCTTTTTGGCTCTTGACAAGAAACCGTCCAGACGGTATCTTGTGTGCCTGCCGGCTGGACGGTATGCTTGTCGAGAAAATACGATGCCTACACAACGCAATCCTGACCAAACCCGAATCCGCCTGGTTCACGCGGCCGTGGAAGCCATGCACACCAGCGGCCCAAGCAGCCTGACGCTCGACCAAGTCGCCCGTCAGGCCGGGGTGAGCAAGGGCGGGCTGTTGCACCACTTTCCTTCCAAGGAGGCGCTGCTCGAAGCCGTGGTGCGCCGCCTGTTTCAAGAATTTGCGAATGCGGTTGACGCGCGCTTGGCGCAGGAGCCGCCCGGCCCAGGCCGGCTGCTGCGCGCCTACATCCACGCCAACCTGGATGACTCGCAGGAGATGTCGCTGGAGCTGGCGGCCCCGCTGCTCGCTGCGATGGTGGATCATCCGGCGCTGGCTGTCCTCATTCGCGAAGACGCCCGCGCCTGGCAAGAGCGCCTGGCCCACGACGGCATCTCGCCCGCGCGGGCAGCGGTCATCCGCATGGCTGCCGATGCATATTGGGCCGACCGGCTGATCGGTGTTGCGCCGCAAGGCAAAGCGCTCGCAAAGATCCGCAATGAGCTATTGGCCCTCACCCGCCCGGAGGCCTCGTGAGCATCCCCTTTTTGATGACGATTGGCGGCATCGCCCTGGTGGACAGTTTGAACCCATCGCTGTTCGTGGCGCAGTTCTTCCTGCTCACCACGGCCAAACCTGTGCCGCGCATCGTGAGCTATATCGCCGGGGTTCTCACCGTAAACTTTTTTGGAGGCCTGTTGTTCCTTACGGGAGCGCAAGCCTTGATTGGCGGCTTTCTGAGCCAGTTGAGCCCATCGCTGGTATATGGCGCTGCGCTTCTCTTGGGCATTGGCTTGCTCGGCCTCGGTTTGTGGATGCCGCTGACCTCCCAAAAAAGCGACACGGCGCGACAGCCACAGTCGCTTCATCCATTTCACACCTTTCTGCTTGGGGCGGTCGTCATGGTCAACGAGTTGACCACCGCCTTGCCCTACTTTGTGGCGATTGGACAGATCACGAGTGCGGGTATATCGGGCTTGCCGGCTGTGGGCATCCTCGCGCTATACAACTTGATCTTTGCCCTGCCGTTATTCGCATTTCTGGGGCTGTTCATGGTGTATGGGTCGCGCTTCGCGGCGCAGACCGAGCGGATCAGCGCAGCCATCGCGGTCTGGGCGCCGCGCATCATCAAGTATGGCGCGCTGTTGGTCGGTGCGTTTCTCACCCTGGATGCGGCGTTCTTCTTCCTGCGCGGCGATGCGCTCTTCACCTGAACGCCGTGACGGTTGATGTTGATGCGACCACGATCGCAACTGTGCTGCGCGTCTATCCGCGATCATCGCCACTGATGCGAGTCTCGCCCACATAGCGCGCCCGCGGCCGGATCATCTCGCCGGTCTGGTAGTGCTCGATGGCGTGACCGATCCAACCGACCGACCGGCCGAGCGTGAACAGTGTCAACGCCCCGTCCTCAGGCAGGTCCAGCATGCGGGCCAGCACGACCAACGCCACGTCAATCGTCGGCGCTTGGTTAATCAGGCTGGCCGCCTCTTGCACAAGCGCGTTGCACTGCGCGATCACGGGTGACTTGGGGAAAGCCTGCGCCATCAGGCGGAACAGTTCGGCGGCGCGCGGGTCTCCACCCGGATACAGCGCGTGCCCAAAGCCGGGCAGGCGCTCGCCGCGTTTGAGATAGCTGGCCAGCACTTGGCGAACACTGCGCGTCGAACGCGTTTGCAACTCGCGCCACAGCGCCTCGACTCGTTCGGTGTTTCCGCCGTGCCGTGCCCCCTGTAAGGCTGCGAGTCCTGCGGCAACGACGTTGTAGGGCGTCGCGCCTGCAGAGGCGACGCAGCGCGCGGTGAATGCCGAGACGTTCAACTCATGGTCGGCGCACAAGATCAATGCCGCATTGATCAGGCCGGCTGCGGCGGGCTGACCCGGCACCCAGCACTGCTGAAGCGCCATGCTGAACGGCCTGCGCAGGGTTGCCGTCTGCGCCGCGATGGCCGCCAGCAGGTGAACGATGCGCGCGCCGGTCGCGGCCACAGCATCGGGCCGAAGGTCAAACGCCGCTATATCGGCCGCGCCGGCGACCGGTAATACGGCCTGCATGTGCTGAACCGAAGTCAGGCCATCCACCTGCCTCAAAACGCGGCGGCATTCGGGCGACACGACCGTCCGATTCGGAAACATCCCAGCATGCGCATCCAGGTCGCCCAGCCACAGCAATGCCGCGACCTGCTCGAACGTCGCGACGCTGGCCAATGCAATGGCATCGTGGCCGCGGTAGAGCAGGCGGCCGTCCGAGATCAGGGTGAGCCGCGAATCCATGACCGGCGCGCCCCAATGCAAGGCGTCTTTGATTGCGCGCGCTGGGTCGCGCTTGGCCTGTCTGCGCGCATTCAATTGCGCGATGTCCTCGACCAAATAGCGCCGTTCGCGCGTGCCCGGCCCCGCGCTTTCAGATCGAATCAATCCCCTGCTGACGTAAGCGTAGAGCGTCGGCAGGCTGATGTGAAGCTCTGCGGCTGCTTGGGCGGCGGTAAGGGCGCGCTGACTAGGCACGAACACAGTATATTGATTTTTTGATCAACATTGACAATATAACTCCGCGCGACCTAGACTCGCGGCATGAGCCAGATTGCGAACCCAGACGCGCCTGAATACTTCTTGGAAAGCTTCCCGCGCGAGGACTTCCCGCGCTACGTTTGGAGGTCGCGGTCCGAGGGCATGCCCGCAGATGTGTGGACGACCGAGACCACGCACCGCGATGGCCAGCAAGGCGGCCTGCCGTTGACGACCGACCAAAGCGTGCGCATCTACGACATCCTGTGTCGTTTCACCGGCGCATCACGCGCCATCCGGCAGGCAGAGTTCTTCGTCTACCGGCAAGCGGACTTGGATGCGTTGCAAGCATGTTTGGAGCGATATCACGGCGGCGCGCCGATTGAGCCGACGACGTGGATTCGCGCCGCGCCGAAGGATGTGGCATTGATCAGGAACATGGGCGTGCGCGAGACGGGCATGCTGACGTCAGCCTCGGACTATCACACTTTCCACAAGTTCAAGCCAGCCGGTCGCACTCATGCCGCTGCCACCTATCTCGACGCAGTGAAGATGACGCTGGACGCCGGCATTCGCCCGCGGCTGCACCTTGAGGATGCGACGCGTGCGCCGATGGACTTCATATTGCCGTTTATCGAGGCCGTGCAGACATTGGTGTCGGCTTATCCTGCTGACCTGTCGCCCAAGTTCCGCGTGTGCGACACCATGGGCCTCGGCTTGCCCTACGACGACGTGGCGTTGCCTCGCAGCGTGCCGCGCATCTTCCAGGCGTTGCGGTCAGCCGGGTTGCAGCCAAGCGACCTTGAATTTCACCCGCACAACGACACATGGCTGGTGGTGGCGAATTGTCTGGCCGCCGTGCGCGCCGGCTGCGGCGCAATCAACGGCGCGTGCCTGGGCAAGGGTGAGCGCACCGGCAACGCCCCGCTCGAAGCGGTGCTGCTCCACCTGATCGGAATGGGCTACTTCGCCAAATGCCGACCCGACTTCGCGGCGTTGAACGGGCTGGCGGATGTGTATGCCCAGCTGGGTGAGCCAGTGCCGCCCAAATACCCGCTGTATGGCCGCGACGCCCACCGCACCCGCGCCGGTGTGCACGCGGATGGCCTGAACAAGTTCTGGTGGATGTATGCGCCGTTCGACGTGCCCAAGCTGCTGGGCCGGCCGTTCGAAGTGTCATTGACTAAGGACTCGGGCGCGGCCGGGCTGATCTTCCTGATCAAGCAACATCTGGGCATCGAGCTGGCGAAAGGGGATGCACAGTTGCAGGCCATCCACGCCTGGACGGAGAACGAATTTGCCAATGGCCGGCAGACCAGCATCGAGTGGGAGGAGCTTGAGCCAGTGGTGCGCCAAATGGCGATCCGGGCGTAACGGGTAATTGGTCAGGCGACACAATCGCCAATTACCAATTACTATTTGCCACCATGGCCGATCTCAAACGCACTGCCCTTTACGACACGCACAAGCAACTCGGCGCGCGCATGGTTCCGTTTGGCGGGTGGGACATGCCGGTGTGGTACACCTCCGCTCGAGATGAGCACCTGGCCGTGCGCACCGCCGCCGGCCTGTTCGACGTGACGCACATGGGCGTGCTGGACGCGCGTGGGCCGGACGCATGCGCCTTCCTTGACCGCATCGGCACGAACGACGTGAGCAAGCTGGCCGTTGGCCGGTCGCACTATAGCTACATACTCGACGAGAACGGCGACGTGATTGACGACATCATGGTCTATCGCGTCGAGCCGGAGCGCTACCTGGTCGTTGTCAACGCCGCGAACATGGATAAAGACTGGGCGTGGTTGCAGGAGCAAGAGACGCATATGTTTGGCGTGGAGACGCGCCATGGCGCGTCTCTACAACGTGATCTGCGCGACCCATCTTCCGGCGCAGATCAGCGCGTTGACCTCGCGCTGCAAGGGCCAAAATCGCTGGACACTCTGCTGCGTCTCTTGGATGACGACCCAATCGAAAATCCAAAATCGCAAATCCAAAATCTCCCATACACCGGCGTCATGCGCGCATCGTTGGCCGGCCACGACACCTTCATCTCGCGCACCGGCTACACCGGCGAGCGCATCGCCTACGAAATCTTTGTGCATCCTGATGAGAGTGTCGCGCTGTGGAATGCCATCCTTGAGGCGGGCAAAGACCTGGGCGTGAAGCCGGCTGGGCTGGCCGCGCGCGATAGCCTGCGCACCGAGGCGGGCCTGCCGCTGTATGGCCACGAGCTCGGCGGGCCGCTCAACCTCGCGCCATATCACATTGGCTTCGACAACTTCGTGAAGGTGAACAAGGCGGCTGACTTTATCGGCAAAGGGGCTTACATCGAGAAGGCGGCCAAGAACACGATGAAGCTGGCGCGCCTCCGCATGAACGACAAGGGCGTGCGGCCGAGTAAGCTGGGTGACCCCGTGTTGGACAAACGCGGCCGCGTGATCGGGACGGTCACCTCGTGCGTGCAGGACAGCGAAGGCTATCTGCTGGGGTTGGCCGTGGTGGAAGGCAGCGCTGCGGTTGAGGGCGGCGCGCTCAGCATCGTACCGTTGCCAGAGAAGTTGCCCGAGCCACTCAAGCCGTTTGCCCCGCTGGGTTCACGGGCGCTTGTGCCCGATGCGGCCACGGTGCTCTCGCGCTTCCCGCCGAGGAAAACTTAAGGCACAAACAAGCACCGCTCGTAATCCTTGACGAACAGCCGCTTGCCCTTGGCAACCACCTCGAAGCCCTCGGCCTCTAACCTCACGCGTTGAGCGGCCGCGCCGCCGGGGAACTTGTCGTTCAACTCGCCGCCGGCCTTCAGCGCCCGCCAATACGGCGTCACGCGTTTGCGGCCCTGGGCCCGCATCTCCTCGGCGGCATGGGCCGAGATGTTCATGAAGATGCCGGTCGTGACCGGGCAGGCGATGGTGGTCTTGTATTTCTTGGCCAGATGCGCCCGCACCTCGGTGATCGTCGTCACCTTGCCCTTGGGCACGCGCTGCAAAACCCCGTCAATCTCCTGCGGTGTCGAGATGACCATCGTGCCGTTCGGATCGCCGTTCACCCACGACAGCGCGCCAGGCGGCAGCTTGGTCTTGATCTCCGGCTGTTTGTCTTCGTTGAGCTTTTCGATTGCGGTCTTGGCCATGTTGGTTCGATTGGGTAGGGGCGACCGACTCGGTCGCCCCTACAAGCGTGTCTTACGTGCCTTACGCCTTCTCCACCGGGAATTGAATCTCGGTCACGTTCTTGCCGGGGTTCTCGCGGTCGTATTGCAGATACACCTCGCGGCCCGAGCCGGCGATTCGGTAGCCGTTGGCCTCGATCCATTTCATCAGCGCGTCATAGGCCTGGCTGATGTTGCTAAAGTCGCCTTTGTGCACGGTCGTGGCCATGGTGCCGGCCGGCAGCGCGTGCACTTCCACGCCATCGCCGCCCTCCAACTTGGCATCGCCGATCTGCACGGCGGCCTCAATCGGCACATTCTGCATGCTGCCATCGTCGTTGTAATACACCGCAATGCCGCAGCCGGGATTGCGCACCCCGTGGCTGTAGACGTAACCGAACGCCTTGTCGAACAGTTGATTGAACGCTTGGCCTTGCGAGCCGTCAAAGTCCGGGATTACGCCCTTGGCAGCGGCCACGCGCTCGGCGGCCACGTTCTTCACAATCACTTCGTAAGTTGTCATCTTGCCCTCCAATTCGATCAGTTGCAGCCGCGCTTCGATGCGCATCAAGCGCTCCCCTTCGGCCTGCATGGCTTGCGCGGCCTCGGCGCGCTTGAGCATGAGCATGCCCTTGATCTGCTCAGCGCTGACGCGCTCATCGAGCATGGACTTGATCTGCTCCAGCGAGAAGCCGAGCTCCTTGAGCGCGATGATGCGGTGCAGCCGCGGCAACTGATCGGCTGAGTAGTAACGGTAATCGGTGAATGGGTCCACGCGCACCGGCTTGAGCAGACCAAGCTCGTCATACAGCCGGAGCGCCTTCGCCGACACCTGAGTAAGTCTTGCGAATTCGCCTATCTTGAACATGATGCATCGTCAGACGTCTGATGAGAGCGATGATAGACCTTGACCCGGGGACAATGTCAAGCCCCCGTTTGTCCTAAAAAATCACAACGCCGCGTTGATACATTTCAACGCGGCGTTGGTAAGCAATAAACAAACCAGCGTCAGCTCAGGGTTCGCAAGCGTAGCGCAGCAGGTAAGCCGCCTCTTCGAGCAGTGCGCGCTGTTCGCCTTCGAGATACGTCATGTCGGTCGCCACTTCCTTCTCGCACAGCGCGTTGATCAGCCGCACGAGCGGGTGGTCACCGCGATGCTCGTATTCGCTTGGCTCGATGCCGAATGTTTCCAACGCCACGGCGATGTCCTCGATCTCATCGGCGAACGCGCACGCCTGCACGCTGATGCGCTCCAGGCGGTCGGCGGTCGCCTCGGCCAGCCAATAAGTGATCTCAGTCATGGTCGCTCGCTGTTTGCAGTTGCTAGCAAGTCAAAGTAAGAAACTTGGGTCGTCATGCCCGCCTGCGCGGGCATCCAGAGATCGCTAAACCTGGATTCCCGCTTTCGCGGGAATGACAGTTCAACCGTTCCGAGAGAACCACCAGCGAAGTCTTACTCATCCTCCGGCTCGTCGCCGTCATCCTCGCCAGCTTCCGGCTTGGTCTGGTCGGCTACGCCACTCGCCGCGCCGCTGGCGATGCTCGACCGCACTTGTTGTTCAACTTTCGCTGCCATCTCCGGGTGCTCGGTCAAGTAGGCCTTCGCGTTGTCTCGCCCTTGCCCGATCCGCGTCCCCTCGA
>Ga0224722_1000058_pt1 | contig 58190 bp, 51 predicted proteins | sample Balambano_FR1_Me_FD_161646 | JGI IMG/M metagenome (GOLD analysis project Ga0224722, IMG submission 161646) | Freshwater sediment microbial communities from Lake Towuti, South Sulawesi, Indonesia - Balambano_FR1_MetaG | ecosystem: Environmental > Aquatic > Freshwater > Lake > Sediment | place...
GCTGAGTTGGGGATGGAGATGAGAGGAGGACGGTGAGCAGGTGAGGGGAGCGATCGCGAGGCGTGCAAAGATATCCGGAAACAGGCTGAGGCAGTTGTTTGAACTGTTCTAGATGTGCCGTAAACAACACGGGGTCAAACACCTTGGGAACAATTTGCCGTTCTGATTGTTCGGCAGCTTCCTGCGCGATCCGTCGCCAGCGATCGCACTTTTGGGGACTGGGATTTAAAAGAGTGCGATCGCTGATGACCGGCAAAATCTGCGCAACGCCTAACTCGGTGACTTGCCGGACCACTTCATCAAAGGCGTTTCCTTTGGGCAGGGCAATTACCAATGTCACCACGATAGGTAACTCTGTGTGAGTTTGCATTGGCTCCAAAATCTGGGCATCTTCACTATTTAACATTGCCAGCCAAGCGTTCCCCTGCCCATCCAGGGCAATGAAGCGATCGCCCGATTTCAGCCGCAATACCCGTTGCAGGTAATGGTGCTGCTCTGGCGTGAGTTGAATGATCGGTGGCTGAATTTTGGCAGGATCAACCACAACTCGTTGCAGCATAAGCAAAGTTTTAGATAAACCTCCGATCGCACACGTTAAGTCCATGGAAGCAGAACCGAATGATGCAGAAATCGGAGGTTTGGGATTAACTTAAACTTTCCAAATAAGTCGTGATCGCTTCCGTGGCCAGGTGGCTAATTGGTTTGCCTTGCTTGAGAGCGGCCTCTTGCAGACGAGTGTAAACATCTTCGCGCACAGTAACGCGACGACGAATTTTGGTCGCAGCGGTTTGGCCAGCTGCGGCTGGTTCTTCCAAAACGGTGGCAAAATCGCCCGGTTGATAGGTGGCGGCAAACGCCTGAATCGCTTCCACGCCAACTCGATCGCAAAAGTCGCCAAGCCCTTCTTCCGCTTGCCGTGCCGTTTTGAAGAAGGCAAACACGGGTTCCAGCGTAGCTTCCAACGTGTCTACATGCATTTTTTCCATGTAAACCTTTGCCAACCGATTCTGATTGGGCGAAGCACCGAGCCACACTTGATATAAGCCTGCCCCTGCTCCAACAAATCCTAGTTCTGCCAGGTATGGACGAGCGCAACCGTTGGGGCATCCCGTCATCCGGATGATGAAATGTTCATTTGCCAGTCCCACTTTATTCAGCAGGGCACGAATCCGAGCCAGGACGCTGGGCATCACTCGCTCCGATTCGGTGGTGGCTAGACCGCAAGTCGGCAATGCCGGACAGGCCATGCCATCCCGCACCAGGGAGTCGATCGCGTCAGGTCGCTGAACACTACAGCGATCGAGAATTTGCTGAATCGTGTCTTTGTCCGCCGGATTAATGTCGTACAGCAATACGTTCTGGCTGGGAGTCAGCCGCATGGGCAAGTTGAAGGTTGCGACAATCTCCCGCAGGGCTGTCTTGAGTTGAAAGGTGCCTTCATCTTTCACCCGACCATTTTCGATCGAAATCCCCAAAAATAGCTTGCCGTCACCTTGCTCATGCCAATCCAGAAAGTTGAGGAATTGGAATGCGGGTGTCGGCTTCATGGGATGAAGCGATTTACCCAAGTACTCTTCCACCTTGGCGCGGAACCGTTCTACGCCCCAATCCTCCAACAGATATTTCATCCGAGCGTGTCGCCGATCGCTGCGATCGCCGTAATCTCGCTGGGTGGCCACGATCGCCTTGACGGCCTCATAGACATCCGCTTTGTCTACATAGCCGATCGGGTCGGCCACGCGCGGAAAGGTTTCTTCCTTATTGTGGGTGCGGCCCAGCCCCCCCCCAGCATAGATGTTGAACCCTTGCAGTTCTCCCGCTTGATCGGTGATGACCACCAGGCTGACATCCTGCGAGAACAAATCAACGGAGTTGTCTCCGGGTACGGTGACGCTGATCTTGAACTTGCGCGGCATGTAGTGAGTGCCGTAGATCGGTTCGGGTGAATCGTGAAAGGTGGTGCCAGTGCCGTTACGCTGCCGGGCTGCCACGACTTCGGGGTGTTCTTCCGCTGAAATCACTTTCTCTCCATCCAGCCAAATCTCGTAGTAGGCACCTGCTTGAGGGGTCAGCAGGTCGGCGATGGTGTTGGCATATTCCCAAGCATATTGGTAATCAGGGCGATTTTTGTACGGTGCCGGGGGAGCCATCACGTTCCGGTTCAAATCACCACAAGCTCCCAGAGTTGATCCCATGCTCCGCACGATTACCGCGATCGTGGCTTTCAAGTTTTTCTTCAGCACACCATGAAGCTGGAAACCTTGGCGAGTGGTGGCTCTTAAGGTGTGGTTGCCGTACTCATCGGACAGGCGATCAAGGGTGAGATATAGTTCTGGCGGAATAAACCCGCCGGGGCTACGAGTTCGCAGCATGAACTGGTAATCTTTTTCTTGCCCTTTGATGCGGTTGTCCCGGTTGTCTTGCTGATAAGACCCATGAAACTTCAGGATCTGAATGGCATCTTCGGAAAAATGGGTGGTGTCAAGCAGCAGTTCGGAGGCAACGGGTTCTCTCAAAAAGTTGCTGCGCTCTTTAATCCCTTCGACTTTGGAAACTTTCTGAATCTCTGGAGGTGCTGAAGTATTGACCATCGGAACTGCACAAATGAAGGATCGTAAGTGTTCGAAACGGCTGCAACCCCACTAATTCGTAAGAGAAGGCAGCGCACCATCTGCAAAGCCGGCTTCTAAGCAACTTTATGCCCAGTAAACCGATCGAGATTTGTTGGATAGACCCATCCTAACATTTCCCATTTGCACCCTACTCCGATCCCATGCAATCTGAAGTAGCTTTAAGGGGATTTTTACAGTTCCCTCTCTTTCCACCTGAATTCAACGGGTGGCGCGTTACAAAAATTCATGCAGGAAATCAAATGCGTCCTCGTCCCAACAAGGTTCTGGCAACAAGTGCAGCAGCATTTGGTTGACATCGGCCTCAATCCAGTACATGTCCGATCGCTGAAATAGACCTTCTAATGCGAATAAATCCCGTTCTCGCAATGGTGATAGAGGATCAGCGAAGGCCCCCAAGCGAGCGGACGGCTGAGATGGCAACAGCTCTTTGCGCAAATCCCCATCCTGCCATTTACGCACTTCTCCAACCTGCGACAGGGCTTGCAGGGCATAGAGTTCATGCAATTGGGTTGAGTTGGATAACGATCGCCTTTTGACTGAAGCGGAGCTGGAAATCGTCTCAACATTCGCCGCCCACTGGTCTAAAGTTCCTGGTAATGCCTTGGTACGCTCCCGTTCAACATCATGAGATAGCGCTTTCGATCGATGCGTCAAATGGGATTGCGCCTGGGATTGATCCACCGCTTCATCAACCTTAGAAGTGCAATTTGAATCATTGAAAATGTCCATGGAGTCCACAAGGCAAAGATTTGCATTACGTAGTCAAGTCAAACTTCATCTACTCAATGACATTTGTAGACGATCAAAAAACAGACTATGTAGATGCCCAATCAAAAAATCCATCCTTACTTAGCGTAAATTGTCGAACGAACTTTATTGAACCCCTGATGGAGTGATTCCTCAGCTATCTCTGTGTGCTATTCCTTTCAAAACTGCAACACTCTTTGATAGTTACTAGTATTTATCTTAGAAGATGTAATAAATGCAGCATCGCGAAAAACATAATTTTCAATACTAAAAGTTGGTTCAGCTACAGCGTCTTTACCCGATAAGGTGGGTGAATCAAGATACAACCAGAGCATGCTATAACCCGTATTCATGCGGTTACCAGTCTTGAAAATTTAGGTTTATTTTAGGATTGAACGCTTGTGGGTCTATTTGAGTAAACGCCTAATTTCAGTGAGCAGGTAATTTAGGCGATGCCACCAATGTCCAACCTTTAATACTGGTTCAAAAGAATTATTAGCCTGTGACTCAGAGATTATGGTTAACTCAAACTCCGACGTTGATTCAGCGCTCACCCGACCGCACCTGTGGCCCAATTCAGGTGAACTAGAACAAAGAATCAGCCTGTACCAAGTCTTTTTAAGAGTGTATGAACATCATCGTGAACTGTTGGATGAAATTCTGGATTTAGAGAATACCGATCGCCATCGCATGCGAGGAGTTTGGCAGTATATTCAGGCGGGTGTTGAAGCTGACAAGCCCTATATCATCACGAATTTGCTGCAAGGAAAAACGCTTAAACTGATCCAACCTCAAAACTGTTGGGTTTTGGGGCGTGACCCGCACGTCGGTCTCTCAGTTCAGGACAAGCGGCTGTCTCGTCGGCATGCCTTGATTCAATATGTTGCAGGACAAGGATTTTATTTGAAGGATCTAGCTAGCACGAATGGCACTTTTTTGAATGGTGAGCCTGTGCGCCATTCTGTGTTGTTGAAAGATGGCGATCGAATTCGTGTGGGAAGCCTCTTTTTCACCTTTTTTGTGATTTCTGGTTGCCAAACCTTGATGTCTGTCACACCAGATTATTTTGTTAAGACGGCTCCAACGGAACCGGATGCCCACTCAACCAATGTTCCAGCAGCGATTCAAAATCTGGGTGCCGCGGTAAAACCGGATGAGGCGAGCGACCTTGCCACCAGTGAAAAAGAAACTTTCCTGTTTCCAAGCTCCTCGCCCAGCGAAATCGTTCCCGGAGAAGCGAGCGATACTCCGGATTTGAGTACCGCTCAGAAAGCAAATATTTTGGAGCGATTTCTCGATCGCTAGATTATTCTTCTTCCAAGTAATCCTCGTCGTCAGCATCAGCATCGGCATGCCCAACCGAGTTGGCCGATACCACCGCACCCATTTCCAGCTTCTGCCGCACTTCTTGATCCACTTTTTGGCCTAACTCCGGGCGCTCTTCCAGATATTTGATGGCGTTGTCCCGTCCTTGAGCGATGTTATCACCGTTGTAGCTATACCAGGCTCCTTTCCGAACGATTACCCCCGTTTCTTCGGCCAGGTCTACTAAACAACCCAGACTAGAAATCCCCTTGCCAAAAATGATGTCAAACTCAGCAATGCGGAAGGGTGGAGCAACCTTATTTTTCGCAACTTTGACCTTCGCTCGGTTGCCGTATTCTTCGGTGCCTTTTTTCAACGTTTGAATGCGCCGAATATCTAAACGCACAGAAGCATAAAACTTGAGCGCTTGTCCACCGGTGGTGGTTTCTGGGTTGCCGTAGGTGACACCAATTTTCTGCCGCAACTGGTTCAGAAAGATGACCGTACAGCCAGATTTACCCATGTTGCCAGCAATTTTGCGCAATGCTTGACTCATCAGCCGCGCTTGCAGGCCGACGTGAGCATCTCCCATTTCGCCTTCAATTTCGGCTCGCGGAACCAAGGCTGCTACAGAGTCCACCACGATAATATCAACGGCGGTCGATCGCACCAGTTGATCAACAATTTCCAATCCAGCTTCCCCTGTGTCAGGTTGGGATACCAGCAAGTTGTCGATGTCTACCCCTAGCGCTGAGGCGTAGTTGGGATCAAGGGCATGCTCGGCATCCACAAAGGCCGCGATCCCACCAGATTTTTGCACCTCAGCAACGGCATGCAGTGCCAGCGTCGTTTTCCCGGAACTTTCTGGCCCATAGATTTCAATCACACGCCCTTTTGGTAGCCCGCCACCTAACGCCAAATCCAATGTGAGCGCGCCCGTGGGGATTGTTTCCACTTTCATGCGGGTAGCATCGCCCAGACGCATGATGCTGCCTTTACCAAAGTTACGCTCAATTTGGGTAACAACTAGATTTAGAGCTTTTTTCTTTTCCGAGGAGTTGTCGGTGGTAGAAGAGTTGGAGTTAGAAGAAGTTTTTGCCATCAGCGCCTCAACGCGAATATTTTGATGTGGAAATTAGTGGAATCTAAATCAATTGAGCTAGCAGCATTTAGAGGAATTCTAATTCATGCTCAGAGAATCGAGAACGAATGGAGTGGGTGATGGCAGTTATCTGCCCTCTGCCAGATTGCAGTCTGGCTCACAGTCAAATCAACATCAGTCTAGTTAACCTATAGAAGGACACGATCGCCGATAACTATTCTTTGCATTCAGACGCGGTGGCGAGGGTGGTTGGGTGCAGAGTCCGTGAATAGTGTTCTCCTGATTATGTGAGAGTTGCGCGATGACCTCCTATCTTCAAGATATATTGGCTCCTGAAATGGCGTTGTCTGTTGCGGGCCTAACAGCCTACATTCAGTTGCTGTTGGAACAGGACGACCAACTCCGGCAGATTTGGGTGACGGGAGAAGTTTCCAGTGCCACCCGCTATCGCAGCGGGCTGTTTTTTACGCTACAAGATCCAGATGAAAAAGCTGCCATTAGCTGTGTAGTTTGGAACAGTCAGATCGATCGCTTGGCCACCCTGCCGACTCAGGGCGAGCAACTGATCATTTTGGGGCGGATTCACGTTCATCCTCAACGGGGGCAGTATCAGCTCATTGTGTGGCAGGTGTTGCCGGGAGGCGAGGGGTTACGCGCTCTGCGGTATCGGCAGTTGCGCAATCGGTTAGAAGCCGAGGGATTATTTGATCCAGAGCGCAAACGTCCGTTACCGCCCCATCCAGCGATCGTTGCCGTAGTTACGTCTCCTCAAGCGGCTGCCTGGGGGGACATTCAGCGCACTTTGCGGCGACGGTATCCGGGGCTAAAGGTGCTGTTCTCGCCAGCCCTGGTGCAGGGTGATCAAGCACCGGACTCGATCGTTAAAGCGATTCATCGCGTCATCCGTGACAATAGGTCAGACGTACTAATTCTATCACGAGGTGGTGGTGCGATCGAGGATATGGCATGTTTTAATGATGAGCGCGTTGTGCGCGCGATCGCCGAGTGCCCAATTCCAGTGATTGCCGGGATTGGGCATCAGCGAGATGAGTCTTTGGCTGATTTGGTCGCAGATGTTTATGCCCACACGCCTACGGCAGCGGCAGAACAGGCCGTTCCCTGTCTGGCGGATCTCTACACCGAACATCGGGAGCGGATGCTGGCTTTGAACGATGCCATGCAATATCGGCTGGAGGTCACCCACGATCGCCTTCAACGAATACAAACTCGCTTACTTCAACTGAAGTTAGACCGACGTTTGCAGCATGAGGCGCAATTGTTGACCTGGATGCGACAGCGATTAGTTCAGGGTGGGGTGCTGCAATTACAGCAAGCCCAGCAACATACCCAACTGTTAAAGCAAAAATTAGCTACCCTTGACCCAGAGGCTGTACTAAAGCGGGGCTATGCTGTGGTGCGGCGGTGGAACGGGGCGATCGCCCGTTCCACCGCCGAAATCTCATCTGGTCAGAAGTTACTAGTGCAACTGGGTCAAGGACATTTGAAGGTAACTGTAACGGAAGTGAGTCATGAATCTGAACCGAATGAGTAGTGGCGACGATATTGGTGGCTCTCCCAAACTGGATGGAGCAACCTGGAGCTATGAGGAAACTGTGAAGCACATCGAAACAACGATCGCTCGGATCGAATCTGGTGAATTAGAACTAGCGGCTGTATTTGATGAATTTGCGGAAGCCGTCACAAATCTGCGTCAATGTGAACTGTTTTTAGCCGAACGTCAGCAGCAAATGGATTTGTTGATTGAGACCTTGAGTGATAGTCAAGAATTTTAGCGAGCCGTTGGGGAAAAGCCGTTATGGTTAGGGCAGATTTGGCCAGGGTCCTGGCTATTGCTCGAGCGCCCTTTACCAAACCCGCCCGTACACCCTACCTCTATCGTCCCAGGCTCCACCAGGGCGTAGAAGTACCCAGGAGTTGCTGAACTCGCATTCTCATCCGGGTATGCCGATCGCCACCAGAACTGATATTGGTCAAGCTTCCCTGGCTATAACCCGCCGCTTGCAGCAATTTGGTTGCAGTCGAGTTTGCCTCATTCACCATCCGAGAGGTGTAGCTAGGCCGCAGCAGGTTGTTTGAGAGATTTCCCATCAACCCAGAAACCAGCGTTCCCATTGTGCTGTTATTAAACTCGCGGACACGCGGACTCACTAACCCACCCACCACGGGTAGCAAGCGAGTTAAGGTGCCCGTCAAGTTGCTGCGACGCGACACTTGGTCGGGATGGGAAAGCAGCGAGTGTCCCATTTGGCGGGCAATTAAAGTTGCCAATTCAGCTTCGGAGTTGGTGTTGGCGATCGAGCCGGCACTCACAAAAATCTTGCCATCAGGCAAAGCAATCGCGCCAGTATCCCGATCGCGCACCACGTAAAACTCAAAATTGCTGCGGCCAGAACTCTGCGCCAGTCGGCGGCCAATCTCGTTGATATAGCTGCTAACTTCAGCATCATTCAGCAATTGCACCCGATTCAATAACTCTTGCGCGGCTTGATTGTTCGTTGGGAGGGGGTTTGGTGATTCCCACGGTGATTGCCCACTGCCAATGGGAGCAGTAATGGGAGCAGTGATAGGGGAAGCAAGGCGGCCTGTGAGCAAGTACCCCATGCCTGCCGTGAGCAAGTTACCGAGCAGACTGTTTCTAGCTGGACGGGGGGAACTGCTGGAGGATTGGGCCAGCCTGTTGCTTTCATCTGCTAACCGCGTAAACTCACTCACTAATGGACTGTTGGGATTGCGAATGGCGAATTGACGAGCGGCCATAGCAGCCTCAGTCCAGCGGTTAGAATTACCCAAGGCCACAATCAGCGATCGCGCTAGTTCCGGCTGATTGGGATAGAGCGTCGTGCCCCGTTCTAGAGTAGCGATCGCCTCCTGAATGCGGTTATTGGCAATCAACGCTTGTGCCAGTTGAACATACGCCGGAATAAAGTTGGGATAGTCCCGCAGCAGTTGTTGCAGCGAATTCAGATTTTGAGTGCTGCTTTGGCCGGGAGTGGCGACAAGTTGCTGCCAAATGGCTTGGGCTGACCATGGCAACTGCGCAGGATTGACGATCGCATCTACGCCGCTATTGCTACCAGGTTGCGACAGGACAGGAACCGTTTGCGGGTAGCCCGTTGGATAAACCGGGACAAAGCCACCTTGAGTCGGTACTCCAACTGGGTAGCCTCCCGGCACAGGAGAATACACCCCCTGGCCATTGGTCACAGGCACCTGTCCGGGTACGCCCATAACTGGATAGCCCGGTTGGTTGGGAATGCCAATTTGGGTGGTCACCTGCACTGTGAAGCCACCAGGATTCGTCGGCTGGATTGGTACGGCAGTTGGAAATTGAGGCGCGACTGGGTAAACGTATTGCGGCGATGCCACCGGCAACAGAACTTGTCCGGGTGCTGCCCCTGCAACGGGGGCGATCGCGGTGTTGACTGTCCCCGGTTGAACTAAGTTGGCTCCAGTTGGAACTGTTTGGCTTGTTGCAGTTGCAGTTGGCGCTGGTGCTTCAACTGGAGCAGTTTGGGCCGAGACGACCGTAGGTGCAAAAAATAGGAGTACCGCGCCCATCGGCATGGTTCCAGGGATGGTAAAAAACAGAGAACGTAGATTGCCTTTCATAGGAGAGTGGTGGGGTCAAAGAGAGTGAATAAGCGGGATGCACCTCCGGCTTGCTTCGGATCTTTGGCAAGTCAATCGATGTTGCAATTGAGTAGAAGCCTTGCAACGGATTCAAAAACTGATTTGGTGAAACTTATCGGGATGGGTTGAGTCCCGTGACTAGTGTTGGTTATCGATTCTCATGGTGAGTGCAAATTCTCATTTCCCAATCTTTCATACGGTTATACGATGGCAATCCGGGGAGAGAAGTTCCTGATCTGATTTCACAAATTCACCCGCAGACCTGACCGCACCGGAAAGACGCGATCGCAAAATTCTATTACTGTGGCGAGATCACTGGTCTGCTGCGGATAATCAATCGTCGGACGTTCAATCACGACCAATTGCACGCCCATTTCGATCGCCACCTGCTGCTTCACATCCTCCCCGCCCGCCACCCCAGACGCTTTAGTAACGACCATCGAAATCCGCCATTGGGCCCAAAGTGCCCGTTCCACTGCCGCCGCAATCGGCGGACGTAGGGCAATCAGGCGATCGGGGGTAAAGCCAGCGGCGATCGCAGCCTCTAGTGCTGTCACCGATGGCAAAATTCTGGCAAATAGCTTAGCCTTCTCCTGCCACGGCTTGAACCCCATCAGCGGACGATATCCCACCGTCAACAACACCCGCTGCCCCACCATCAAATCGGTGTCCAAAAAAGCTTGAAAGGTGGGAAAGGCATGGGAGAGCGGCGTGAGAAGGGTTGGAGGGAGTGGGGAGGTTGATCGCTCAAAGCGCAGGTAGGGCAAGTTTGATGCTGTCGCTGCTGCGATCGCCAGCTTTGAAATTTCAACCGCAAAAGGATGGGACGCATCCACAATGGCCGCGATGGCATGAGCTGGAATGAAACTGGATAACTCAACAGCCGTTAACTGCCCCACCCGAATTGTTAGCAGCGGATGATGAGGATACAAGCTTTGAGCCGATTCTGTTGTCACCGTAACCAGACAAAGCCGCCCGTGGCCGACGATCACTTGCGCCACCGCTGCACTCTCTTGGGTGCCTCCAATCAACCAGACGCGATTGGGCGGGCCTGAATCTGGTTTCACCAAAAATGTACCTAACAGTCTTATTCTTTCCGCAACTCATAGGGTAACGTAAAAGGCAAGAGTTCCAGGGGCGATTGCATCATGCCAACCAAAGTTCCAACTGTGCTTGCGCTTGATTTTGACGGGGTGTTGTGTGACGGGTTGAGGGAATACTTCATCACGGCATGGCGAGCTTACTGCAACCTTTGGCAATTGGACGATCGCACCCCACCACCTGGACTAGCTGAATCCTTTTATCGCTTACGCCCTGTGGTCGAAACGGGCTGGGAAATGCCAGTAGTTATCCGAGCCGTGCTGAAGGGCCTTGCCGAAGCAGATATTTTACAACATTGGCCAACGATCGCGGCTGAAATTATCACAACGGAAAAGCTGACTCCAGCCGAATTGGTGGCCCAGGTAGACGGGACACGGGATGAATGGATTACGTCTGATGTCGCAAGTTGGCTCGGCGAGCATCGATTTTATCCAGGTGTGTGCGATCGGCTCAAAGCAATTTTGAATTCCGATGTTCACGTCGCCATCATCAGTACCAAGGAAGGACGGTTCATTCAGCAGTTGCTAGAACAACAAACCGTTGACCTGACCGAACTGCAACTCTATGGAAAAGATGTCAAGCGGCCCAAGGGCGACATTTTATTAGAGTTAAGAGAAGCGTTTGGGGATGATGCAGTATTCTGGTTTGTGGAAGATCGGCTCAAAACCTTGCAGGGCATCCAAAAACGCCCAGAATTGGTGGAAGTTGAACTCTTTTTAGCCAATTGGGGCTACAACACAGAGCGCGATCGAGTCGAAGGACAGAATGATCCCGGTATTCATGTGATTTCTCTAGAGCAATTCGCCAGCGATTTTTCCCACTGGCTCACCTGACCCGCCTCACGCTTTACCGCCTACTGCCCTCACTTCTCCAATCGCACGGCATACCACTGAACGTATTGCCCAGGTGCCACGTCGAAATCACAATAAGATTCCAGGAGATACTGCGCCTGCTCTTCTACCGTACAGAATCGCTGCAATTCCTTGGGTAAGTCACTCTGGTGCGACACCAGTATCCCCTCAAGTTTCTTCAACAATTCAACCGCACTCAAAAATTGTTCAGGTTGATTTGGTTCCAACACAACAAAGGTGTCGCTGTCATACAGCCTGGGGTCTACCATAATAGGCTTTTGTGAAATGGAAAAGTTTAGAAAGAAGAGCGGTGGGCAAGATCAAGATAATCACACCAACTTGCAGCCTTCCTATGAACATCATAGATGCTCCCATCTGACTCACCATCATCGATCTCTCAGTGGATGACTGGGAGCAAGCATACGGACAGGTGCATCCTGCTATAGTCATGCCAAATAAAGCGGTAGCGCAGTGAAGCATCTCGGCTTTTTACCATGAAACTGAGTTCCTTCACCGGCCTGCATTGCGTTCAGGATGACACTCAATTTGCAAAAGTAGGATGCACTCCATCATGTTTCACATGGCAACAGTTATCGCTCACACACAAAGCGTGTAGTTACAACTGCTTTTCCACTGGGAGTAGGACATAATGAGGCTCAATTGTGATAAACGTAAGGGTGGAGCTTCACATTTCTTGATGTGGTACTAAAGGCTATCCCCTGCCGAAAGCGAATTATTCTGAGCAAGTATGACCACACAGCGCGTTCTTTCCGGCATTCAACCAACTGGTGATTTACACCTGGGCAACTACTTAGGTGCAATTCGTAACTGGGTTGAGATTCAAAAAAACTATGACAGTTTTTTCTTCATGGCAGATCTCCATGCCATCACGGTTCCTTATGATCCAACCCAATTGGCGGAAAACACGCGCAAAGTGGCAGCAATGTATCTTGCCTGCGGGATTGACTTGAACCGATCGACCGTGTTTGTGCAATCCCATATTCCAGCTCATGCCGAACTTGCCTGGTTGTTTATGTGTATCACGCCATTGAATTGGCTGGATGACATGGTGCAGTTTAAAGAGAAGGCCATTAAGCAAGCTGAAAACGTTGGCACGGGCTTATTGACGTATCCCGTCTTGCAGGCGGCGGATATTATGCTGTACGAACCTGATTTAGTGCCTGTTGGCGAAGATCAGAAGCAACACCTGGAACTGACGCGCGATATTGTCAACAGCCTGAACCATCGCTTTGGTCAACCCAAACAATCTGTTCTGAAACTGCCCAAGCCATTGATTCAAGCGGAAGGAGCGCGAGTCATGAGCTTGACGGATGGCACCAAAAAAATGTCTAAGTCTGACTCCTCCGATTTGAGCCGCATCAATCTGTTGGACTCACCCGAGCTAATTCAAACCAAAATCAAGAAATGTAAGACTGATCCGATTAAAGGGTTAGCATTTGGCGACCCAGAGCGTCCAGAGTGTAATAATTTGCTGACTCTCTACATGTTGATGGCGGGTAAGGCGAAAGACGAAGTCGCGGTAGAGTGTGCTGAGATGGGCTGGGGGCAATTTAAGCCATTGCTGACGGAGGCCACGATCGCCCATTTGAGGCCCATTCAAGATCGCTATCACGAAATTATGAACGAGCCGGGTTATCTGGATGCCGTGTTGAAGGCTGGGAAAGAAAAAGCAGCAGCGATCGCGAATCAAACCCTGTTGCGCGTCAAAACAGCCATGGGCTACTCGTTACCAACGGAGTAACTATGCATGTGCGTTTTGAGCGATCGACGGGCGTCACCAATTCAGAAATGGGCGCAGTGCCTGGACATCACTCTATGGCTGGTTGTATTTAACTGGCAAACCGTGGGAGTGTAATTTGAAGTTTTCAATAATGTAGGATTAAACAATTTTCCTTTTAACAAGGAACACGTTAGTCTACAGCAAACACTCATTTCAGTATTTATACAGAATCCTACCAATGCCCGTTTTTCAAATTGCTGTCTCTTCATTTCGTCAGGCTGCCCAGTCTGGGCAATTTCTCATTACGGCAGAAGCCTGTCCGCCCAAAGGCGGCGATCCGTCCCACATGCTAGAAATGGCGCGTTTGCTGAAGGGGCGAGTGCATGCGGTCAATATTACTGATGGCAGTCGAGCCGTGTTGCGGATGTCATCCTTAGCTTCCTCGGTGCTGTTGCAGCAGATAGGCGTGGAACCCATTTGTCAGATGGCCTGCCGCGATCGCAATATCATTGCCCTTCAATCAGACCTTTTTGGGGCACAAGCATTGGGGATTCGGAATGTGTTGGCGTTGACTGGCGACCCGGTTAAAGCGGGTGACCATCCCAATGCGCGAGCTGTATTTGAATTAGAATCGGTGCGGCTGTTGCAGCTCATTCAAAAACTCAATGCAGGAGCCGATGCCAACGATAAACCATTACCCGATGGCGCAACGGAGTTATTTGTTGGGGCAGCCGTTGATCCGCAGTGTGGCAGTTGGTCGGGATTGCAACGGCGATTTGAGCGAAAGTTAGCCGCAGGTGCGCAATTTTTCCAAAGTCAGTTAATCTCAGACTTCGATCGTCTAGAAAAATTCATGACTCAAATTGCGGCGGGGTGTAATAAACCAGTTTTAGCGGGAATTTTTCTACTGAAATCCGCTAAGAATGCCCAATTTATTAACAAAAATGTACCTGGGGTTCACATACCCGATCACATTATCGATCGCTTAGAACGAGCCCCTGATCCCTTGCACGAAGGTATGGTCATCGCTGCTGAACAAGTGCGAGCCGCGCAGAATCTATGCCAGGGAGTTCATATGATGGCCGTTAAGAGAGAGGATTTAATCCCCCAAATTCTAGACTTAGCGGGCATTGCTCCATTGGATAAGTCCTCGCTCAACGTTCATAATGGGCGCACCTGCCGCTAGCAGATGGTATACAAACAACGCAGTGTCAGTGGTACCCAGAAGTTTAACTCTGGGCTACTTTAATTTTGGGTTACGGCTGAAGCGCAAGCACGGCCATCGCCGATCTCGAACCAGCCGGACACTGAATTTGCTCAGTCGCCCGCTTAGGCATGGCTGGAGGATTCGGGGCAGTTTTAGAAGGCTTTGTCGTTTCGCAAATCTCTGACATGGTCATCTTCTCTTTACCCTTATTCAGCACAAAGACTACCCCTGTGAAGCTACGAAGATTGGGACGCTTAGATGTGGCCGTTACGGCAATGCCCTTGCGTTTATCTGGCTTGGGCCTGATTTGATACTTGTAATTAGGCGACTCCATAGAGGCATTGGTTGCAGGCAAATTTCGAGTCGATGTAGTAAAAGCCTCATTACCAATGTAGTAAGCCTTCTGGTCAAACAGAATTGAGTTCACGAGTTCACGCGCCTCAACTTCTTTAGAAACCTCCTTCAGTACTGAAGGAGAGGGAGAGCTAGTAATTTCGGGCGTGCAACCAATACATGCAGTTGCAAGGGTAAACAGCAGAAGAACAAACTTTTTCTGATGCATGACGATTTGCCGACGTTAGAACTCAAATTTGATGTACTGAGTGAAAGTACCTAGATATTCTCACTCACACCGTACGCTTTTGCCGCAACTATCTGCCTCAAAATAGAACAATTTCTTGACTGTCATAGCATTAGCTGGAACAAAAGCCTATAGGGAATCTCAGGATTATTGCTCAATACTAAACGCACTTAGGCTCCGTAAATCTAACGATCCGGCTAAATTCATTCAAACTTCATTCCATCGGTTCTTGCTTTCCAAAGATTTTTCAATGAGCGTCGTTACCCTTGAATCAGAACGTGTTTGAGATTTACTGGTTCTTGTTATAAAGACCTGATAACGTCTGTAGAAACCTCACATTATGTAAAGTTTCTACAGATCGTCATTTACAGGTTTAAGGGATGCCCTCCTGATAGGGCTGCTTAAGTAACCATGTCTATCAGGAATGACTGAGCGCGGGAATTTACAAGCGGCGATCGCCTCGATCGATCACGGGATTACCGTCTGTGTCGATGTCGAGTTGTTCTTTCCGCAGGGTCTCTTCGGCTTCCACGTTTTGGCGATCGACTTCTTTCCGAACTCGCACTTCTTCTCGCACAAACGCTTCCTTCCGAATATCGGGGGTTTCTTCATAAACCTCAATGCGGGCTACTTCCCCTTCACGAAAATCACCCGTTCCGGGCGTTGCAACGCCGGCATCTGTGGGGGTGCTGCGTTCAATCACAACCCGTTCCTTTTCAACAGGAACCGTTACATGGGCGGTTTCTGTTTCCACATGTTTGCCAACCCGTACTTCACCCGCGCGCTGACGAGTTTTGTTCGCAATCAACCGTTCTTCGTATAGGCGCAGATTCTGATGATTGCGATCGTCCAGATTGTAGAGCGCCGGATCACGATCGTAGCTGTAAGTATCGCGATCATAAGCGGCCGCACTCTGGTCATGCACTGTTGCGCCCATATTCAAAGGGGCGGACTGTTCTAAGGAAGCGGATTGTCCGCTATAGGTTCCACCCACAGCAGGCCGATACACATTCCGAATTTGCTCTTCCCGATCGTAGTCAATCGTTTCCAGCTCGTCGTAGCTGGGCAAGTTTTCGACTTGTTCGCGGCTCAAGCCATCGGCATAAACCCGACGATCGCTAAAGCTGATTCGGGATTGGCCGATCGGCAATAGAACCTTCTTACCAAAAATCCATGCACCTGTATTAATTACGAGATAGCGGAAGCGCCCCTGCTCATCCACGATCAAATCATCGACGGAACCAATCTTGTCATTTCCGGAGTAAAGGTCAAATCCTAAAACGTCCTGTTCGAAGTGATTCTTGTAGTCCGGGTCAAAATCTTTAATCTTGTAAAGTGCCACGGTGGTTTCCTCAGTTTGCAAAGAACACCCTAAGGCTAAAAATTCGTTCAGTAGACAAACTCCCCCATCTGTTTGAGATACTGCTCTCTCTAAAGAGAGATAAGCATCCTCGCTTCAGGCTGACTGAATTTTGCTAGAGTGGCTACGGCACAATTCCAAAATCTAGAGAACTTTTCCCATCATGGCTAAGATGACGAAGTCCCCTCTGTTGCTCACCTTGGGTGTTGCTGCTGCACTGGTGGCAGGCGGTGGGGCAGCCTATTGGTATTTCTCACAACCCAAAGCTGGCCCCGGGGATATGTTGCTGGGGGCAGAAGTGATTCCGCAGAACGCACTGATGGCGGTTGCAGTGACGACGGATGCAGGGCAATGGCAGCAACTACGCCAGTTCGGTACACCTCAAAGTCAGGCGGCTTTTGATAAAAATCTGGCTCAGTTGCGCGATCGCCTGCTGACAGCCAATGGGTTTGATTACCAAAGGGATATTCAGCCCTGGGTGGGAGAAGAAGTCACTTTTGCGTTTTTGGGAAATAATGCTCCATTTACGGCTCCTCCGGGAACCACACAGCAACCCGTTGTGATTGTCCTGCCGATTCGAGATGGGTTAAAAGCCAAACAAATTTTAGAATCGCCTCGTCCAGGTAGTGGCCAGGTCAGCGATCGCACCTACAAAGGCTTTCAAATCAAAGAAACCCAGACAGCGGGGCAGGGCTATTCTGCCACCGTGCTGGATGGCAAATTTTTGGTCGTTACAACAGAGCCAAAAGCGACCGATCAGACGATTGATAGCTACACCGAAAAAACGACCTTATCTACCATTCCGGGTTATGCTCAAGCCTTGGGGCAAATCAAAGCTGAGCAGCGATTTGGCAAAGTTTACATCAACCTACCGGCGGCGGCAGCCATCTCAGCGGCGAATGCTGGCAAAACCCTTACCCCGGAACAGCAAGCCCAACAAAGCCAGGGGTTAGCAGCGATCGCAACGCTGGCACCCGATGGTATTCAGTTTAAAAGTGTGTCGTGGTTGAAGCCAGACAGTCAACGCACCCTCGAGGTCAAGAACGAAGCGCAATTAATGCCCAGTCGCTTACCCGCAGACACAATTCTGATGGTGTCGGGGGGCAACTTGCAGCAGTTCTGGCGCGACTACAGTCAGGGGGCGGGTTCTAACCCAATTACACCAATCGACCCCAAGCTCATCCAGGAAGGGCTTAAATCCACTGTGGGCATGGATTGGGAACAGGATTTTCTACCCTGGATGAAAGGGGAATTTGCGATTGCGTTGACTGGTGCACCGGAAGGAACCTCTCCTAACCTGCCCTTCAGCATTCTGTTCCTCACCAAAACCAGCGATCGACGGGCGGCGGAAGCCTCACTCAAAAAGTTGGATGATGCCATGGTGAACCGCTACAAGTTTCAGGTGCAAGAAAGTCAGGTCAACGGCCAACCCGTGATTGCTTGGACAATTCCTCAAAGTGGCACCGCGATTAATCGGGGCTGGCTCGATGGAGACATTGCCTTTTTGTCGTTGGGAGCACCGATCGCCAATGCCATCGTGCCGCGCCCCACCCAACCCCTCCAGGACAGTGAAGCATTTAAGGCGGCAATCACCCCAGGGCTAAATCCTAACAATGGGCACTTCTTTGCAGATGTAGATCAAGCTATCAATTCCAAACGCTTTCCCATCTTGCAATTGCCACCGGGTAACAAAGAACTGGTGGCGGCTATCCGCTCGATCGGCGTTACTGCTGCCATCAAAGACAATCGCACAATCCGTTACGACGTATTCACCACTTTGCAGAAAGGGAACCCGCCTAAACCCCTGCCTGCGCCTACAGTGCCATCCGCCAGCCCTACTCCTACACCATAGAGGGCTATGAGAATGTTTGAGCGCCTGTCTTTTGCACTGGCATGTCTGGTTGCGGCCCTTGAGACGACCGCCAATGCTCCAGCTCACGCCCAAAACATCACACTCGATGGCACGCTCGGCCCGGCTGGCACGCTCACCGGGCCAACTTACATCATTCCGCAAGCGGCTGGCACAACCGTTGGCTCCAATTTATTTCACAGCTTTGGGCGCTTCAACTTAGACACCGGCGAAATTGCTGGGTTCACCAGCACTCCAACCATTCGCAACATTTTGGCGCGGGTCACGGGCGGTTCTCGTTCCATCATTGATGGGCTAATCATTACTCAAAGCCCCAACGTTAATCTCTTTCTGATCAATCCCAGTGGCATTACTTTTGGCCCGAATGCTCAACTGTCGATCGGCGGCGTGGGTCGCGGTTCTTTCATTGCCACCACGACGGATGCGTTGGTTTGGCCAAACGGGGCCCAATTTAGTGCGACAACTCCCGGCGGTGCAGGCAGCTTACTAACTATCGCGGGTGATCCCAGTGGCTTCATTGCGGCCCAGCGAGCGCCAGCCTCGATCGAGGTGCGCGGGAGTCAACTGAATATCCCATCTGGTCAAAGTTTGTTGCTGCTGGGTGGGGATGTCGTGTTAGACAATAGCGATCTCCTGCTGGATACAGGTTCCGGTGGCCGCATTGAATTTGGTGGGATGGCTGGTGCTGGAAACGTTGGGCTGAGTGCGAGCAGCAATGAATGGAGTTTCCGCTTCGCTCCCGCTACACCCAGAGCTGACGTGGCGATCGCGACATCCTCCATTGATGTTACGGCAGTCTCAGGAGGGAGTTTCTCGATTTTCGCGCGTAATCTGGATATTTCTAACAGTCGGATTCAGGCTGGGATTCCCGAGGGATTCGCCAGCAACGGCAATCGCTCCGGCGATGTAACGTTCGATGCTACAGGCTTCGTTAATCTCCGAAATGGTAGCTCAATTGGCAATGCCGTTAGTTCGCTCTCCACGAATGCGATCGCCCGCAGTGGGGATGTGGTTGTCACAGCGGAAAACCTGGCCATTACGGGTGGGTCGGTATTAGGCACGTCTGTTTTGGGACGGGGGAATGCGGGAAATGTGCGGCTCAACATCCGTAACCAAACGATCGTAGATGGCGAAAATCCGCTAAATGCCAGTGCTAGCGTGCTGGGGAGTGCCTCCATTTTGGGGGGGAATGCGGGGCAACTGCAAATCGACACTGGGTCACTCCGCGCAAGCAATGGCGGGATTTTAGGTTCATTGCCGTTTTTGGGGTTTGGAGACTCTGGTAGTGTGCAAATTAATGCTGCTGATACGGTGGTGTTTGATGGCGAAACCAGTGCTGGGGCCCCCAGTGGTGTGATTAGCTCCATATTTTTAGCCAGTGGCAGTGGGAGCGATATTCAAATCAATACGGGTGCCCTGTTCGTGCGAAACGGAGCCGCTTTGGTAACATCAACGCTCGGTTTGGGCGATGCGGGCAACATTGTGATCAACGCACGCGATCGCGTGGAATTTACGGGTGAAGGCCGGATTGGTAACCTAAATGTCAGCACTGCCAACACCACCGTCTTTAGGGGCGCATCTGGCAAGGGTGGTGACATTCAAATCTCAACCGGCTCTTTACGGGTCAGCAATGGCGCGGTATTAAACTCGAGCACTCAGGGCTTAGGCGATGCCGGTTCAATTATCATCAATGCTCGCGACAGCACCCTGTTTGATGGCTCGCGTCGAGATGATACGCCATCAGGGGCAATTAGTTCTGTGGTGGAGGGGCAAGGCAAAGGGGGAGACATCCGCATTTCCACAGGTTCCCTAGCAGTAACGAATGGCGCGATTTTGTCAACGGGTTCATTGGTAGGCCGGGGGGACGCTGGGAATATCACGATCGCAGCGCGTGAAAACGTCACCTTTAGTGGCACGACTGCGAGTGGCAGATCCGGCGGCGCGTTGAGTTCTGCGATTTTTAGCGAAATCGGTGAAGGCGGGAACATTCAAATTGAGGCTCAGACGTTAACAGTTGCAAATGAAGCGGGGTTATTCTCCAGTTCTTTTGGGCGAGGCCGATCGGGGAATTTGACCATCTGGACTCGAGATGGAATGCTCATTCGCAATGGTGGTGCCCTCTCCAGCTTGACGTTGGGCTTGGGCGATGCAGGCAACATTGCGATCGCGTCCAATGGCGCCATTACCCTGGAGGATGGCTTGATTGCGGCTGGCTCTGTTTCGGTGACGGATGCTCTGTCGAATCTGGAGCGTCGGGGAGTCTCTCTAATTCAATTGAGCGGAACCCCAGAACAACTCGCGTTGCTGCAACGACTGTTTCCACCCGGTTCGGGGCGCGCAGGGAACGTGGATATTTCAGGGCGATCGCTCACTCTCGATCAAGGTAGCTCCATTTCCACAGAATCCACGTCGGGTGATGGCGGCAACATTAACCTGAATATCGACGGCTTATTGCTGATGCGGCGGGAAAGCAGTCTTTCCACCTCGGCAGGCACCCTCGAACTGGGCGGCACTGGCGGCAACATTCGGATTAATGCCCAGTTTATTGTGGGGGTGCGCGGCGAAAATAGTGACATCAAAGCCAATGCCTTTGTTGGCAATGGTGGGAATATTGACATCACCACGCAGGGAATTTTTGGTTTACAATTCCGCCCCCGGCTTACTCCTTTCAGTGACATTACCGCCAGTTCAGAGTTTGGCGTGAGCGGGGTGGTGTCGATCAACACACCCGATGTTGATCCCAGTCGTGGCTTGGATATCTTACCAACGAATATCGTGGACCCATCTCAACAAATTGCCCAGGGATGTAATCCATCAAGTGCCCGTCGATTGGGTTCATTCGTGGTCACAGGCCGGGGTGGATTGCCTACCGATCCTACGAACGCTATCATGCCTGAGACGATCTGGACTGATTGGGTAACGGCGATCGGCGAATCGATTCCTGCCTCCGCGGGATCTCCCAATCCTGCTCCTGCTCCAACTCCGCTGCAAGAAGCGCAAGGTTTTCTTCGAACTCCAACCGGAGAGGTCTATCTCATCAGCCGCGAACCCTGCAGCGGTTAAATAAATCAACCAATTGCTGGTGGGTTTGCCTATCTTCTGCCTTCTTCCGCCACGCATCGACGAGCAACATCGTAGAATTTTAGAAGTAATGCATTCGCACGAATGCTATAGGAGACGATTGGCATGGATCTGGTAAAACTCCAGAGCATCTTAGATAACACTGCATTTGCCATCTTATTTGGCACGATGTTGCTGTACTGGATAGGGGCGGCATTTCCCACAATTCCTTACCTTAGTAGCATCAGCACAACTGGGATGGCGATCGCGAATTTGTGTATCGCAACGTTGTTGAGTGCTCGCTGGTTAGAAGCTGGCTATTTCCCGCTGAGTAACCTGTACGAGTCGTTATTCTTCCTTGCCTGGGGGATGACAACAATTCATCTCGTGGCGGAGCAGATGAGCCGCAGTCGCTTAGTCGGGACAGTGACGGCTCCAGTCGCAATGGGGATTACGGCATTCGCCGCATTGACATTACCCCAGGATATGCAAAATTCTGCCCCACTCGTTCCGGCGTTGAAATCCAATTGGCTGATGATGCATGTGAGCGTGATGATGCTGAGTTATGCCACGTTAATGGTTGGGTCGCTGTTGGCGATCGCGTTTCTGATTGTGACTCGTGGACAAAACATTGAACTGCGGGGAAGTTCAGTTGGCACAGGCAGTTACCGCGATCGCGGCTATCAACTGCGCCAAGCCGGAGACTCGATCGATTCACTCGCGCCTGAAGTCACCGCTGCTTTTTCGGGTGGTGCTGGCGGTACAGCCGTATTAGCACCGCCTGAAGTCGAAACGGCAACAGCCCTGTCACCCCAACGGCTCACCCTGGCCGATACGCTCGACAATATTAGCTATCGGGTAATTGGGCTAGGCTTTCCGCTGCTGACGATCGGCATCATTGCGGGCGCAGTTTGGGCGAACGAAGCTTGGGGGTCTTACTGGAGTTGGGATCCGAAAGAAACCTGGGCGTTGATCACCTGGCTTGTGTTTGCCGCCTATCTCCATGCCCGCATTACGAAAGGTTGGCAAGGACGAAAACCTGCTGTTTTAGCCGCAATTGGGTTTTTCGTGGTTTGGGTTTGTTATCTTGGTGTGAATTTGTTGGGTAAAGGGCTTCATAGCTACGGCTGGTTTTTGTAATGAATGATTTTCAACCCCTCAGTGATAATGAAGTGTTGTACGTGAGTCTGGGTCGCGTACTCATGTCGAATCCTACGTTTAAAGTGGGTGAGTTCTTGGATGCGCTAGCTCAGGCCATTAGCGATCGCGAAGATGACTGGACCGACGACCACGAAGGCTGGTTTAGTGACGGGTTAGACTGTGAGGCGTTGCGGTTTAATTCCCAGGGATGGCAACGCGGCAGAGTTCGGATTCGTCTGGAATTCATGCCTGATGGCCCCCGCCCTCAACTGCCTGAGCGGCGCACCAGCCATCGACGGGCTGAAAAAATTGACCCGCGACCCGAGGAAATTTACCGCCCTGAACGTGAGGATTCCTATCGCTCCGATCGCCCTCGCCTGGAATTGGATGACATCTACCGGGCACCCGATGACTACTAGCCATGAATTCTACGTGGACGCTGCTACATGCTGGTCTACATCGCAGCTTGAAAGAACGGCAGCTATTGCAGCAATGCCAATGTCTACTCATTGCCGTGTCGGGGGGGCAAGATTCTCTCTGTCTCGCAAAGTTGCTCCTCGACTTGCAACCCAAGTGGCGGTGGAATTTGGCGATCGGTCATTGTGACCATCGCTGGCGTGATGATTCTGCGGCCAATGCTGCTTTTGTCCAAAAGCTGACCCACGCCTGGCAGATCCCTTACTTCCAACAAACGGCCATAACGAAGCCAGCGAACGAGGCCATGGCAAGAGCATGGCGTTACACGGCGTTATCCAACATGGCTGAAGTAAACGGTTATTCTGCGGTTATCACTGGACATACCGCCAGCGATCGCGCAGAAACCTTGCTCTACAACTTGATTCGTGGCAGTGGTGCTGATGGCTTGCAAGCTCTGACCTGGAAGCGTCCGCTGGCTCCAGAAGTAATGCTGGTGCGGCCATTGCTAGATATCACTCGGGCAGAAACGGCTGAGTTTTGTCGGCAATTTCGGCTTCCCGTTTGGGAGGATGCCACAAACCAGGATGTGAATTACGCCCGCAATCGCATGCGTTTAGAGGTGTTCAGTTACCTGCGCACCCACTTCAACCCGCAAATTGATCGCACCCTGGCTCAAACGGCTGAACTGTTACACGCGGATGTGGAGTATTTGGAACAAGCAGCCGCAAAACTACTACTACAAGCTCAAGGTGAAGAAACTGGCCTCAACCGCAAAGCGCTACAAGTTGCGCCGCTCGCTCTCCAGCGTCGAGCCATGCGGCAATGGTTGCACACTCTGCTACCCGTTGCCTCAAGCTTTGACCACGTTGAAAAGGTCGTCGCGCTGATTGCCGCCCCAAACCGTTCTCAAACCGATCCGTTTCCGGGAGGCGCGATCGCTCGAGTGGAGGGAGATTGGATTCGATTCAGTGAGGGGGTGGAGGAAACTTAAGAAGCCGCTACCGGTTGCGGACTGGTCAAACTATAAAGGACTTGCTGCATGTCGGCGATCGTTTGACGCTGCATCTCTCCGCTTTCCTGAACTTGCTCCGCCGTGCCGACGATCGTCTCCAGTTGCTGCCGAATTCCATCCGCTCCATCTTGGACAGGTTGTAAAACTTCCTGGTACAGCGCAATTCTGCCCTGAGTCTCGGCAGTGGCGGCTCTGCGACTCGTCAGCTCAAATTCAGCTTGTTTCAACTCACTGCGGCGATTTTCTTGCTCGGCGGCTTGGTTCGTTATCAACTGTTCAGCCTGTTGAATTGCCGCTTGCATCTGCTGAATTTGAGTTTCCAGCTTTTGTAACTCTTCTGTCTGCTGTTGGCGCTGAGTTTCCACCAGTATTGTCAAAGGGCTGAGATCAATGCTGACAGTTGCACCTTCGGGGGTTGGTAGACCCTGCCGCCGACAGAGAATCACTTGATGCTGGTTCAGAATGCTTTTGCGCAATTGCAAGTTTCGCCGCTGCCCCACCAGAGTTTCGTTGAGCATCTGATAACCATCTTGCTCGTCCGCCAGTTCATTCTCTAAGTTCAGGCGATCGTATTCATTTGCAGCTTGAATTCTCGTTTTCAGTTCCTCAATTTCGTGCTGCTTGGCCGTCAATTCCTCTTCCTGGCTTTGCACAAAACCTGACATTTTTACGAGTTCAGCGTCCATTTCCTGGACTAACTGCTGCAACTCATCGATCGGCATCTTCTCCAGCGCGTCTACGTCAATTTGAGTTCCAACATTTACACCATCAGACGTTTCGGCCAGACGAAATAATTGCTGGTGCATCTCATCGGAGGTTTGCAGATGCGTTACTAGCAGTTGGGTATATTCCTGTTTAGCGACCAGTGCGGTCTGTTGAGCTTTGAGTTCGATCCGAGCTTGTTCCAAGGAATTTTGGGTTTCGTGCCAAGCCTGCCAGCGATCGTGAAGCTGTTGCGCGAATTGTTCAACCTCTCCTTGCTGACGTTGTGCTTGCGATCGCAAGTGCTCAAATGTTTGCCAATGCTGACCCAATCGCTCCTGCTGTTGATGAAACACAGCAAAGGCCGCATCAACCTGTTCCCGTAAAGGATTGGTTGCAGAGAGAGTGCTGGCTAAGCGGTTTAACAAGTCTTGCAGCGATCGAGCTTTTTCTTCATCCAAAGGGTTACCGGGAACAGCAGACGATTGTTGCTCTTCAAAGCGGCGCATTTCACCCCGTAAATGTTCCCAGGCTCCTTCCAACTCTTGCCGATTGCGCTCGTAGGCTTCCTTTTGCTGCTCAATTTCGTTGCGCAGGGCTTCTAATTCCTGCCGCTGAGCATCAAATTTCTCAAAATCCTCCTCCATCTGTTGGAGTTGCTCGCGGCGAGCCTCCATGTCCATTTCCCGCCGGTTCAGTTCCTGACTTTGATAGGTAAGGGACTGCTTCCACTGTTCAATTTCTTCTTCCTGAGTCTTAAATTTTTCCTGCATTCGGGAAAAATTTTGTAGAATACTGACGAGGGGCCGTCCAGCTTCTTGAACACGTTGAACTTGGCGATTACCTGCAATATCTACAAGTACTAAAGAACCGGCATTGTAGTTATTTGCTTCATCAGATGGAAGCACCTCGTCTCCAGAAATTGCTGTCCAATGTTGCTCGGTGCGTTGGCATGCCAACAATTTGAGTTCGGCTTTTGCACCGCCAATGAATCCGCTTTTCTTCTGAACTTCTGCTAGATACAGCACGCCAACAATCCCCTTCTGTTTCTGTGACCAATAAGAACTCGACTCCTCAGCCCTGGCTCCATTGACTGAGTTTTTGCTGCATTAGGCAACTCCAGCAATCTCACTGAGTCAACCTACTTTCTGGATCCAAATTTGTGTCGCTCCGACTAAATAACCAGGGTGGTTCACGGCTTTAGGTTGCACAAGTGGCAGAACCGATTGAGAACGCAAAACCCCTTTCAGTATATTCAGTCAACCTAGACAGAGTTATAGTCCATATGCCACTAAGAATCCAATAGGATTAACGTGCCCAACTGATACGATCGCCTACCAACTTCAGCAACACGACTGATTACCCAGCGGTAAATGTTTGGCTAGAGCTAAGGAATGCGAATTAAATAAGGTGGCAAATTCTGTGGGATAGGCATCTTGCCTGTCTCAGACAGCCGGGACGGCCCCACTTTACCTAACTCATGATTCTAAGCAGTGGCAAATTGAACATTGCCTTCTAAATCTAACATCGCATCCCTGATTAGCTATGAAGAAGTGTAACAAGAAGTTGGTAAATTCACGATTTGCAACTGCCTTGAAGCAATGGCTTTGAGGAAGGGGTATAACTGGGGTAACGATAATTCAGCAATTTACCTGATTCGTTTTATCTCTAAACTGGAACGAAACTAATCCATTCATGCAAGGCAAGCTGAGTGAAATTGATATTCGAAGTATTCTGCAACTGATTGAACTGGGGCAGCGAACTGGTGAGCTGTTTGTTGAGGCGTACCCCGCTCAAACGAGTGCGATCGAGGCTGACGAAGCCACGACTTCCCGCAATCAAGCCCTGAGTGGCAAGTTTTGGTTTGTGTTCTTTTTGAATGGACGCATCATCTACGCTGCCGATACCGATCATAGTTTGGCTCGTCTGCGCGACTACTTGCGCCGCTATCAGGCCGATCATTTAGTGAATCAGTTTGCCGAGCAGGCGATCGCTGCCACAAATGCAGCAGAATATGGCTACCTATGGGCACTCTTGGAGCGCCATACGCTGACTCCAGCCCAAGGCCGCAGCATTATTCACAGTATGGTGCATGAAACGCTGTTTGATTTACTTAGCCTGCACCAGGGGTCGTTCATCTTTGAAGTTAGCCCGCCCCTGTCACCACAGTTGACCACCTTGGAAGTTTCCCCTCAACTGACCAGGACGATGAAGCAGGTGCAGCACTGGAAGTTGTTGCATCCTTATATTCAGTCGCCGGAGCAATGTGTTTATGTTGCCGATATAGGTGCTTTGCAGGAGCGGTTGTCCAGTCGGACGTTCGATCGCTTGAAAGGGTTTGCTGACGGAAAGACGACATTGCGCCAGATTGGGCGCTACCTCAACCGAGATATTTTGACTGTGGCTAAGGCAATTTATCCCTACGTGCAGCAGGGTGCCATTCAAATGATCTCCCTAGGAGACGAACCGCGGCTGAATGCGCCGCGATCGCCGCTGCAACAAACCCCACGCCCTCGGCCCAAAGTCATTTGCATCGACGACGGCAATATCGTCCGGGAAACCATCGTCTCGATGCTGTCTCCCTACGGTTACGAGGTGACTGCGATCGAGAACCCCCTGGAGGCACTAAGCCTGGTATTCCGCATCCTGCCGGATTTAATCTTGTGCGACATTGCCATGCCGGAACTGGACGGTTACGAAGTTTGCGCCATGTTACGCACCTCGACGGCCTTTCGCCAAACGCCGATCGTCATGTTAACTGGCAAAGACGGCTTCATCGATCGAGTTAAAGCCCGGATGGCTGGTGCTACAGATTACTTAACTAAACCATTTGGTGAAAATGAATTATTGATGCTAGTCGAAAAGTATGCAGGTTTAGGTTATTCTGAACGCCAACAGAGTAATCTTTTAATCGATCCTACCGTTAACTCATCAACGCATGAGTTCATAATGAATAGAACCGACGCAACTTCAACGTCATCAACGCCACTTAATTAGAAAATTAGGGGTACTTTAGTTATTAGCAGTTTACGGTAAACGATGTTGGGTTCTTCTCCAGCGGTGAATAAGGCGGCAAGCAGGTAGCAAAGTATGAGTACAGTTCTGGTTGTGGAAGACAGCGTCACCCAACGGGAAATGATTAAAGACCTTTTGAAGGGTAGCGGTCTTGATGTTTCTGTCGCAAGCGATGGCGTGGAAGCAATGGAGCAGATTCAGGGGAGCCGTCCCGACCTCGTAGTGCTAGACATTGTAATGCCCCGCATGAATGGTTATGAAGTGTGTCGCCGCCTCAAAGCTGACCCCAAAACCCAAAATGTCCCTGTTGTCATGTGTTCCTCGAAAGGTGAAGAATTCGATCGCTACTGGGGCATGAAGCAAGGAGCCGATGCTTACATCGCTAAACCCTTTCAACCGACTGAGCTAGTTGGTACCGTGAAACAATTACTCCGAGGATAGGTGACTTTGGATGGTAGGAAATTCTGACTTTTTAACCGGCAGAGGGCAAGACCAAGCCCCTGAGTTTCAAGAACTGGAAAGTCCTGAAGGTGAGCTACATCTCCGGTTTTACGTCACCTCTGGGAATGAGTTTGCTCTGCCTGCAACTGGCATCCGAGAAGTCTTATCACCGACTCCCGATCGCATTACGCCGATTCCGAATGTTTCCCCCCTCCTATTGGGAACACTGAATGTTCGCGGTCGAGTCGTTTGGGTCGCGGATTTGGGGCAATTCCTGGGTGATCCGACTCCGTTGAACACAGACAAACCAGAAGTTTCCGTCATTGCTGTGGAAGATCAGGACACCATGTTGGGGCTGGCGGTTGATCGCATTGTTGGCATGGAATGGCTCGATCTGGATGAAGTTCAACTATCTAGCAACGTGCCTGACAGTGTGGCCCCATTTCTGCGCGGTGAGTGGAGACTAGATTCACAATCCAACAAATCGCTGCGATTGCTTGATCAAGTTGCAATTTTGCGATCGGCGCGTTGGGCCGCATAGGGAAGGTGAAGCATGGGACGCAAGGCAAACGATAAAATTGGGCATGCAGTTTCAGGAATTGGGACTAGGATAGAAGCGATTCCAACGCCAACCAGCGTGACCTTCGGCAGCGTTGTTACCGTACTCATCAATAAATGGGAGAAGGCAAATGGCATCCGGCACTGAGTACGCACAGGACTATCAACGGGCACAAATTGCCTACATGCAAGGCAGCTATGAAGAAGCTGCGGGAATTGTCGATCGCTTGGTCAAGGAATTTCCCAGCGATCCAAGTGCCAGCCTGTTGCGAGGCCACATCTATTGCTACGGCTTGCAACAATATGAAGTTGCCCGAGAACAGTACGAAACCGTTTTACACATTACCGATGACCCTGATTTTACAAACTATGCCAATCAGGGGTTGCAACACATTCAGGACAATTCCAACGCGCCGGAAGCTGACTTCTCCAATGCAGATTTTGAAGCCAATGGAGCAACGTTCGATGCCTTTAACGAGCAGGCGTTTGATGCCCAACTGTTTGATGACAACACCTTCAATCAACCGCAGGAGCATCAATCGCTAGACAATCAAACCTTTGACGAAATCGCATTTGATAACATCTCGTTCGATGAAGCTGCATTTGATGATGAGTCTGCCAGTTCACCAACGGGCACAGATTTTTCGCTGGAGCCAAATCCTCCCAACGCGACCCTGGATGAAATCGATTTTGGCACTTTTGATGATGAGCCACTGAGCCTAGATATTCCAGACTATTCTGCGGAACAATCGACCTTCAACCCGTTTGACGATGCCACACCCAGCGATACCGCTAATGATTTTGCGATCGATGATCCATTTGCGGTCAGCAGTCTTGACCAGCCCACCGGGACAGCACCATCCCAAGCAAGCAGTGATTCGTTTTTCGCGGCCAATGAAGATCTTGGCCGTGATGATTCGATCAACGACTCCGACCTCAGCGTGAATGACTTTCCTGCTGCATTTGAATCGCCCGCATTTGAATCGCCTGCGTTTGAGCAATCGGCATTTGAGCAATTTGATGAACCCTTGCCATCCCTGGATTTTCCCGATGAGCCACCGTCTCAACCCTCATTTGGGACTCCGGGCAGAACGTCTGAGACACCGCCGGAATCTCCCAGTGGTTCTCGCGAACCTCAGCCGCGGGTCGCTGGAGAAGATGAAACCCTCTTCATGGGCAGCACTAACCTCTACGATGAACCAGAAGCAGGCTTCCCCCCAGCGATCGATCAACCATCTCCAGAAAACAATTTTGGCTCATCCCCTGAAAGCGATTCCGCCTACATGGACTCCTTCAACTCCGGCTCCAGTTTCGGTGGGCAGAGTAACGTGGACTTTCTAGATGAGTTTGATGAATTCGATGATTTAGGCAACTTATCGGACTTTGACCTCTCAGAGAATTCCGCTGGGTTTACTCGGCCAGCAATGGGCGGCGAGTTTATGGTGCCCGGTGGAGTGGTGACAGCGCCTCAAGATTCGGTGGATACAGGGTTTGATTTCTCAGCGCCGCCCGATCGCTCCATTATTCGAGACGATGAAGTCTTCAGCCTATCAAGTACTGCTGATCAAGTACCCGCCTTTACTCAAATGGAGTCTAGCGGCTCCATTGAACCAGTTACAACTGTTGAGCAAGGTTTTTTAGCACCCCTGGAAAACGCTCCCCTCGCCACCAAAAACCTAATTGCGGCTTTGGCAGCGGGCGTTTGTTCGGCGATTGCTGTTGCCGGTGTGAATGTGCTGGTAGCTTCTAGCGCCGCCGATCAAGAACCCGCTGTCGTCAATCAGCTTCGCAATACTGGGTGGATTGCCGCCCTCGCAAGTGGGATCGTGGGTGGAGGGGCCGCTTTTGCTGTTGGGCAAATTACCGCGAAACAAATCAAGCGCTCTACCGACGATTTGCAAACCCAATTCAACTCAGTCTGTCAAGGCAACTTAAACGCCCGTGCCACTGTGTACTCAGAAGACGAATTTGGTCAACTCTCCAGTGGCTTTAATCAAATGGCGCGCGTGATTCTCACCACGACCAGCGAAGCCCAACGGAAGGCTGAAGAACAGGAACAAGCGAAAGAAGACCTGCAAAGGCAAGTGATCCGGCTCTTGGATGACGTGGAAGGAGCCGCTCGCGGTGATTTGACAGTGCAGGCCGAAGTGACGGCTGATGTGTTAGGGGCGGTTGCGGACTCCTTTAACTTGACGATTCAAAACCTGCGCGAAATTGTGCAACAGGTGAAGACCGCCACGCGCCAAGTGACGAAGAGTTCTACCGATAATGAAATGTTTGCTCGCAGTTTGTCCTCGGATGCATTGCGGCAAGCGGAAGAGTTAGCGGTAACCCTGAACTCGGTGCAGGTGATGACAGAATCCATTCAACGGGTGGCAGAAAGTGCGCGGGAAGCAGAGGAAGTGGCGCGATCGGCCTCTTCTACGGCGTTGAAAGGTGGGGAAGCAGTGGAACGGACCGTGGCGGGGATTCTCCAAATTCGCGAAACCGTAGCCGAAACCACTCGTAAAGTAAAACGCTTAGCAGAATCCTCTCAGGAAATCTCTAAAATCGTGGCATTGATTTCCCAGATTGCCTCACGGACAAACTTGTTGGCATTGAACGCCAGTATCGAAGCCGCTCGAGCTGGGGAAGCAGGCCGAGGATTTGCGATCGTTGCCGATGAAGTCCGCCAACTGGCAGACCGTGCTGCCAAAGCATCGAAAGAAATCGAGCAAATCGTGTTGCAAATTCAAAGCGAAACTGGCTCGGTCATGACTGCGATGGAGGAAGGCACCCAGCAAGTCATTGAGGGGACAAAACTCGCCGAGCAAGCCAAGCGATCGCTGGAAGACATTATCCAAGTGTCGAACCGGATTGATGTACTGGTGCGCTCCATCACCGCGGACACAGTCGAGCAAACCGAAACCTCGCGAGCCGTGGCCCAGGTGATGCAGTCTGTCGAGTTAACAGCCCAGGAAACTTCCCAAGAAGCACAACGAGTCTCTGCGTCGCTGCAAAACCTGGTTGGAGTCGCACGAGATTTGTTAACCTCAGTAGAACGGTTCCGCGTTGAAACAGTGGAGCGAAAGTAAAGAATTGGTTGCAAGCTTCACGTTGCCCGTATTCCTAGAAATGGAGTTTTGCCATGCAGCCTGATCAACAACAGCGAATCATGGGCTATTTCATTGAGGAGGCAAAAGACCACCTCAATACGATTGAGCAGGGCTTGCTAAATTTACAAAGCACCATTGAAGATCCAGAAATGGTCAACGAGGTCTTCCGAGCGGCACACTCCGTCAAAGGAGGAGCAGCGATGCTGGGGCTAAATGCCATTCAGCGCGTTTCTCACCGCATGGAAGATTTCTTCAAAGTGCTAAAAGAAACTCCAATTCGGGTTGATCAAAAATTAGAAAACTTATTTCTGAGAACATTTGATGCGTTGCAAGAGTTATTGGGCCAGTTGCAAGGTCCCTTTGGCTTAACCGAGGATGCCTCCAATCAAATCCTGGCAAATGTTGAACCAACCTTTGAAGAGTTAGAACAACACTTAAATCAACTCGCAGGAGTACCTGCATCGGCGTTACCAGAAATCTCCATCAGTGCATTTACGTTGGAAACGCCAGTCGCCACAGGGCAGATCGACGAGTCGCTGGAACAGTTATTTAGACATGAAGTGCCGCTCCGGTTGCGCGAAATGTTGCAACTTTTCAAGCAAGCCGACGAAGATCTGGTGGCCCGGCAACAACTTCAAGAACTTTGTCGCAGTTTGAGCAATCTGGGCGAACAGTATCAACTGCGCCCCTGGTGTTACCTGATTGATACAGCACGGCGAGCCATCGCCGATCCCGACAATCGCTATCGGGTGCTAGCGCCGATCGTCATCAAAGATATTAAGCTAGCCCAGGAACTGGTGTTGGCTGGACGAGCCATTGAAATTATGCCCTGCGCTCAATTGCAGGATCTTGTTACAGCTACGAGCGAACCAGCCACAACCGTCATTCAAGATGATTTGGCCAGCCTGTTGGCAAGCGAAGGCATTACTGACAATCTCCCTCTCGATGTAGACTCCCCCTTCGACTTGCCCTTTGACGACTTAGCCATTACCGCCAGCGACCTAGAGTTACCCGAAACTCTCGATGCAGACTTGGCCGAGGCCGAACTGGGTCGTCAAGGGCCAGAAGTTGGGATGGCCGAATTGAACTCCCTAGCTGATCTGTTTGAAGGAGAATTACCAGAACTCGGTCTTACGTGGCAACAAGAAGAAGTACTAACGGATGACAACGAATTACTTGCATCAGACCTTGGCGGCGAAAGTTCCGACGATTCGGCCGACTTCGCTGATCTGCTATTTGAGGAAACTCGCATCCCAGGCTCAGAGGTTTCCTCAGAGGAAGATTTAACTGATCTATTTGGTGATGATTTGCTTGATGACCAACCGACTCAAACTGCAGCGCCCACATCAGAATCTGGCGTGAACGAGTTTGAGACGAACGACTTTGCTGATCTGTTGGATATCTCAACCCCCTCTGTTCCATCGCGTGATCCATTAGATTTGAATTTGGAACTGGCTGCTTTAGACTCAGACTCACTCTTCGATCTCAGTCAAGACGAACCAGAATTTTCCGATGATCTCGGCTTACAGTTAACGAATGATCTTACCTCCGATGATCTCGGCTTAGAGCTGCCTGATTTATCTGATTCAAATTTAGTGCCAGATTTGAATTTCGACTCTACTCCAGAAGACCTGACTCATACCGAGTTGGGTGATTTGGATGATTTATTTGACGGGCTAATTGAAGGCGATTTACAACCTACGCTGCGCCAAGACTTATCATCAGATTCTGTGGCTGATCCTTGGGGAGATGAGGCGGCAGTCGTGAGTGAATTGAACTTAGCTGATCGAGGTAGTTTTGATTTACCAGATGTGTCGATCGCAGATTCAGCCGCAATAGACACCGAAAATACTGAATTAAACCCTTCCCAGTTTGACTTCGACTTTAATGATTTAACCAGCGTTGAACCGATCGATGCTCCAGAAGCAGGAGAAGCAATCAGTGGCGACAGCTTGGGCGAATCACTTCCCTCTGCAATGGATTGGGAGGGCAGCCTCACTACCGACCCGTCGGAATCCTTGAACTTAGATACTGATTTAGATACGAGTCTCTTCGATTTGGGCACGGACGCGATCGACCAAAATAATAGTGAAAATTCACCCAATTTCGAGGATGAATCGCTTTTTGATGCCCTGGACTTTGGCGATCTCAGTCTCACTACCCAAGCATCTGACTTAGAACAACCATCTAATTTAGACTTAGACCTCGCTCCTGAGCTTGAGAGCTTGTTGGAAGAACCTACTTCAGAGCCAATCCCAGACCCGTGGAGTGAACCATCGATCGATGCTGAAGACCACCGCCGCGAAGCCTCCTCAGATTTTGATCTGGACCTCGATTTTTCGGCTGAACCGCCCTCTGCGGTCGAAGCTCTAGATTTGGCAGATCTGGATTTGGAAAATCTTGCGATCGCTGATCAGCCCGCATCGATCGACCAGGCTGATTCTCCTGCTGCTGAAACCTGGCTACAGGACTTTACTGATGCCAGTGTTCTTGAATTGAGCTTCGAGGAGACTGAATTCGAAATCCAGTCTGATGCATCAGTTGCAGACCTTTTTGAGACCAACACAACGGATTCATTCGCAACCTCTAACCTAGATCTGGATGACCCAACTGAACTTGCCTCAGATCCAGAAGACCTATTCGACACTGTGACGCAAGCAACCGAAAGCCAGTCGAATCAAGATCTAGAGTTTGACGTTGTAGCAGTGGAAGATCTTGCCACGGCAACGGCTCAACCAGAACTAGAGCAGTCTGCGCTTGACTCCGGATCTTTTCCTGATTTGGATGAATTCTTGAGCAATCCAGCGATCGCTGACTCTGACGAAGACGCATTTTTTGCTGCCACGACTGCCCCAGAGCTGTCCGAGTTGGAAGGATTCGCAGCCAACGATTTACGATCTGACGAGTTAGCGGTACCTTCCGAGTTAGAAGTCGATGTGGAGAACAACCTACCCGCAGCGGCCACCTCGGCCACTGGCGATTTCAGTGACCTGGAAAACTTACTGGATACAGCCCCTCCAACTGACTTCGCTGATTTAGATGGCCTGCTAGATGATTCCACAATGGCCCCGGATGCGATCGCCGCAAACTCCTTCGCCGATTTAGGCAACCCCATTGAAACCCCCATCTCAGATCCAGAAGACTTTTCTGATCTGGAATCGCTTCTGGCAGACGAAGGGCACGAAGAACCCAATCTGGATGCGCCCCTATCTGGCATCAGCAATGAATCTGAATTTGACGATTTGACCGATCTGCTCAAAGATGCAGAAGAGCGGATGGGTGGCTCGCCGACTGTTAAAGTCGGTGCTGGCATGGTTGCACCTAGACGCACCCCCCGACCGGGACGGATCTTCAGTGAGCAAACGATGCGCGTGCCGGTGAAACATCTGGATAACCTCAGTAACCTGGTTGGGGAACTGGTGGTGAATCGCAACAGCTTGGAGCAAGACCAGGAACGACTGCGGCAATCGCTGGATAATTTGCTGTATCAAGTGCAGCAACTCAGCGATGTGGGTCAGCGGATGCAAGACCTGTATGAGCGATCGCTGCTAGAAAGCTCTTTGCTCGCAAGTCGGCAGGGCTATCGCAGTAATCCTTTGGCACCTAGACTGGGCGATACCGCCGTAGTCGAACTAGATTCCCATGCAACAGAAGTAGAATATGACCCCCTGGAAATGGATCGGTTTACGGGGTTTCACTCGCTGTCGCAGGAAATGATTGAACTGATCGTGCGAGTCCGAGAATCGTCCTCAGACATCGAATTTATTGTGGATGAAACGGAACAGGTGACACGCATGTTCCGTCAAGTCACAACCCAACTTCAGGAGGGACTGACCCGCTCGCGCATGGTACCCTTTGCCCAAACCGCCGATCGCCTACCACGGGCCGTGCGAGATATTTCTATGAAAGTCGGCAAACAGGCTGAACTTGTGGTCGAAGGACGCGAAACCCTGATCGACAAGATGATCCTGGAGCAGCTCTACGATCCCATGACGCACTTGGTCAACAATGCAATTACCCACGGCATTGAACCGCCTTCAGTCCGGGTGGCTGCGGGTAAACCGCCCGCTGGACGCATCACCATTCGAGCCTTCCATCAAGGCAACCAAACGATTATTTCTGTTTCAGATGATGGTGCCGGGATCGATATTGAGCGCGTCAAGGCGAAAGCGGTTGAAAAAGGCTTAATTAGCGCGGCTGAGGCCAGAACCATTTCTCGTTTGGATATTTACGACATTCTCTTCCATCCCGGCTTTAGCACGAAGGATCATGCCGATGACTTCTCCGGTCGAGGGGTGGGGATGGATGTCGTGCGCACCAGCCTGAGTGAGATTCGAGGAGTCATCAACACAGACTCCACACCGGGTAAAGGCACAACATTTACCATTCGCCTGCCACTCACGCTCAGTATTTCCAAAGCACTGTGTTGTATCAGCGATCGCGCCCGCATTGCCTTTCCAATGGATGGTGTGGAAGATATGCTGGATGTGCCCAAGGATCGCATCCAACTCAACTCCGATGCACAACCCTGCATCGCTTGGCGAGATACGATCTTACCAGTGCGCCCCCTCGCTGATCTTCTGGGATACAACCGCCACCTCAGCCGCGGCAACGTGTATGGCGGCAATCAGGAAGATGACATGGTTTCGATCGTTGTCTTGCGGAGTGCTGGCAACTTCCTGGCCTTACAAGTTGATCAGGTAATGGGTGAACAGGAAATTGTTATTAAACAACTGGAAGGTCCAGTGCCCAAACCTGTCGGAGTCGCCGGAGCTACCGTGTTGGGGGATGGCCGCATTATGCCGATTGCGGATGTCCTTGAACTCATCGATCTCTCCATGGGACGCATTCGACGCGATACTGGTGGCTCATTGTGGGAGCAAGATGGAGTTACCACAGTGGCCGAAGCCCCCACCGCCAAAACCGAACCAATGGTTCTCATTGTGGACGACTCAATTACAGTGCGTGAATTGCTATCGATGACCTTCAACAAAGTTGGTTATCGAGTTGAACAGGCCCGCGATGGGCAGGAGGCCTGGGAAAAACTACGATCGGGCTTGCCCTGTGACATTGTCTTCTGTGACATCGAGATGCCCCGCATGGATGGGCTAGAACTGTTGTCCCGCATCCAAAAAGACCCCAACCTCAAGCATTTACCGATCGCTATGTTGACTTCCCGTGGAGCCGATCGTCATCGGCAAATGGCAGCCACTCTGGGTGCAAGCGGCTACTTCACCAAACCGTACCTGGAAGAAGCTTTGTTGGATGCCGCTCAACGTATGTTAAAAGGCGAACGATTGCTCACTGAGTAGGACTTTTTCCAATGTCCCAAGATTTGCGATGGATTGCGCCTACCCCGCCGGAACCCGAGCAGGCTGTTCTAGAAACACACCAGTTCACCCGCGAGTTTTACCAGGAAGTAGAGCATCGCGATCAGTTCGATCGCTACTGCCAGTGGTACTACGCCACCGCAGAGCAAAATCGGCGAGAACACCAAAAGCTGCAAAACGACTTCAATCTGCTGGGTTGGTTTTGCCGCAAGTCATAAGATTCACACCACCGTAGATTCACACCAGCGTAATCACAGTGACTTCAGGTGGACAACAGAACCGACCCGGTAGATAAGTCCCCAAGCCCCGGTTCACATACAAGCGATTCTTCCCAACGCTGTGTAAGCCTTGTGCCCATTCCCAATGTTTCATGGTAGTGGAGCATTCCTTCAGCAATGGCACCCAACGTTTGATTGATCGCGGCAGTCTCCGGTAGAAGCTGGATGTGATCTGCGCCATGTTGCCCACACCCGGTAAACATACTTGCCCACCGTGAGTATGCCCCGATAATTGCAAGTCCACCCGCCACTGTTGCAAAACTTCAGCCGTATCTGGATTATGGGATAACACAATGCAGGGAATTGCGGCCTCTAGTTGGTTGAAGACATCAACTGGATAGAATTGGCATGACCAGTAATCCGCCAAGCCAACGATCGCCAAACCATCTCCCAGCGGATAGGCAATTTGGTTCCATAAGACCTGAATATCGCTCCCTTGCAAAGCTGCTGTGATTTCCATCTGAGAATGTTTGTAGCGAATGTCGTGGTTGCCCAACACCGCAAAAACCCCATACCTGCTTTGAAGTTGGGTCAATCGTTGGGCCAAGTCATGAATCGGGGCGGGATCGTCGGTGACAAAGTCACCAGTCAGCAAAATCAAATCCGGTTGAGCCGCATTACATGCTGCGATCGCAGCATTTAGTAATGATTTTGAAAGTCGAATCCCATCAAAATGAAAATCAGATAGTTGAGCCAGCTTAACGCCTTTGAGGCGATCGGGTAATCCTGTAATCGCAAGCTGCAACTGCTCCACAGTCAGCGCCCCAGTTAATATCTTGTGCATCTCCCCATCCCACAAATGAACATCGAAGCAAACCTGTGATCACCATTTGCATTCTAAGATGCTCACATTGGTGCCGTTTTTCGTCAGCATCGTGAGAAACAGCAGGCCGATCGCACCACTTGTGCCATCACAGTGATAGTTGCAGGTATTTACTTACGCCTCCAACAGACAAATCCACTGGAAGGTGGGAGAAGCTAAATTTAATGATTAACCCAACCTGGTCATCATCGTTAATAGGCCCTGTTGCCCCAACAACACCTCACGGGCCAAACTGAGAATTCCCACCCAAAGAATCGGGGTAATGTCTACCCCACCCAGTGGAGGGATGACCTTACGAGCAGGAACCAGCAAGGGTTCCGTGGGCCAAAAGACGAGATTGAAAGGAAATCGGGTGACGTCAACTTGCGGATACCAGGTCAAAACAATGCGAAAAATGAAGAGAAAAATCATGATCGCTAGAAAAGGACCCAATACCCAGGATGTAAGTTCTGCTGCCGTCATACTCGCTGCTCAAGTTTAAGGGATGTAAATGCTCTCTCATGATCTTAGCGGTATTTTTTCACCTTGAAGTTGCCATTTGAGGGGCTTCTTGCTCAATCGGAGGAAAACCTTCTGTCGGATTGCCTTCTCAAGGGTGTAACAGACCGATAAAATGAGCAATAAATCTTGAACGTGAGAGGCCAGGGAAAATGACACCTTCATTAATGAATTTTTTGCTGAGTTTACTAGCAGGTGCGGTGATTGTTTTGATTCCAGCTACGGTGGCGCTAGTTTTTATTAGCCAAAAGGATAAAATTCAGCGTTCTTAAGCAAGGCTCTTAACCATAGGAATGATCTAACCTTCAATCTCTTTAGGGGCGCGGACTGACTGTGCCCTTAATTTTTTTGGGAGACTTGTAGAAAGCACGTCGCGCTAGGATGGGTGGCTGATTGGCACTTCTCGATCGCCGCAATTGTGGAGATTTTGAGCATTTCTCGTTAACATAGGATGTAGTTCCGAGAGGCTTGGCGATGGTAAACGTTGGATTAGGTTGGAGCAGTATCGTCGGCATTGCATTGGCGGCATCTGGGCTGGCTCTCTACTTCTTGCGGTCCTTTCGCCCTAAGCTCGCTCGTGACCATGATATTTTCTTTGCGGCTGTTGCTTTGTTGTGTGGTGGCATTCTTTTCTTTCAAGGCTGGCGGCAAGACCCAATTTTGCAGTTTGGGCAATTTCTGTTAACAGGTTCTGCCGTCTTCTTTGCTTTTGAAAGTATACGCCTGCGAGGAGCTGCGACGGAACAAGCGAAACGCAATGCGCCGATCGTGGATGAAGACCGTCCAGTGAGCAAAGTTTATCGAGCCGAGTTGGATGAGTTTGGGGCCTTTGACGATCGCTCTACGACCCGTCGCATCCGAGGCACACGCGATAATCGGGCAAACCGAGATGAGTACGAAGAAGGTGTGCGTCGTCGTCCTGCGACTCCGCCTCGTGCTAGCTTAGACGATCGCTCTACTTACAACGATCGCCCCCGCCGTCGGCCTCGTTCGGATGATGCTTTTGGGTCAGAGGTGCCAGAAGATGATTTTCAACGGCGGCCTCGAACTCGGGGCAGCGCTCCTACTCGCTCCGGAAATGAGCCGCCCACCACAGCCAAAACCCGACGGCCTCGGGATGATGAAGATATGCGCGGCCGGGAGCGCCGTACTGTGGATGAACCACCGTCTGAATATGTCGATTATCGCCCTCTAGATACCGACGAAACAGACAATTGGGGAGACGAGTGAATCGGGTTAGTGGCTGATAGGGGATGAATAACCGATCGCAGTCTGACTGCCAAACTGCTCATCATTGGTTACGTCTGGTTGTTTGGCTTGCTTACGCAGGAATACTCGCCACCAGTTGTGAGCAACCACCACAACCAATTGGCTCTGTGGCACTCGAAAGCCGTTACAACGACGAGCAACCCGCACTGAGCGGTAATGGCCGCTTTTTGGCCTTTGTGTCGAACCGTGAAGGAACTCGCAGCATCTTGCTGTACGACTTGCGGGACAAACGATATGTCCTGTTACCTCGGCTAAATCGCAGAGATGCGATCGCTGAATCGCCTAGCCTTAGCTATACTGGACGCTACATTGCCTACGTTGCTAGCGACAGCGCTCGCCCAGAGATTGAACTCTACGATCGCGCCACGCAACGCACTCAAATTCTGACGATCGGTTATCGCGGTTGGTTTCGCAATCCTAAAATTAGCCCAGATGGGCGTTATATCGTATTTGAAACGGGCAGTCGCGGACAGTGGGACATTGAGGTACTCGATCGTGGTGCGGGGGTAGAACTGGACATTCCAGATTACCAGCGCAATCGCTCTAACCCTGCGGCATCCCCTCCGTGCTCGTGATTTAATGTCCATCAAACCTGGAAGCCGAATGCAAAGAAGATTAAAGTGGCTGGTATGGTTGAAACTGTTCGCTTACAGTAGTTTATTGCCAGGTTGTGCTGGGCCGCGGCTGCTCAGTTTCCCTTACGACCCGGCTGGACGCGGTTTAAATAGTCAATTTGCTGAACAAAATCCAGCGATCGCTGGCCGCTACATCGTCTTCACATCAGATCGGCGCAATAGTCAGGATGTGTATCTGTACGACACGGTGACTCGCAGTTTAGTGGAAACGCCAGGATTGAATGCGATCGACATGGTTGAGGCCAATCCTTCGATTTCAGACAATGGACGCTATATCGTGTTTGCTGGTTCGCGCGAAGGTCGAACTAGCATTTACCTGTACGATCGCGACACTCGCCAACTCCGCAACATCACTGAAAACCTGCGGGCACCCGTGCGCAACCCAACCATTAGCGCCGATGGGAATGCGATCGCGTTTGAATCCGGGGCTAATGGGCAATGGGATATTGTAATTTACAATCGCTTCGGGCAGCCGATCGGCAATATCACCGGACGTTAAGTTCCAGGTTCAACAGAGATAAAGCCCAGAATAGAATAATTGCCTCTGTCAGTCAAAGTTAAGGGGTTACCACAAGCCCAACCAGGCTAGCAACCCCTGCCCGGTGAAAGCTTCGATCAGCAGAATGGCAACAAACCCAAGCATGGCAAAGCGTCCGTTGAGCTGCTCGGCGTAAACTGTCCAGCCGAAGCCCGGTTCCGGGCGGTTTTCTACGGCAAACGGGGATGGGGTTGGTTTGGAATTATCAGCCATAAGCTAGCCACCTACAGGTTCAGGGGTATCGGTTAAAGGTTCGACGATCGCAGTGGGATCAATCTGCTTAACGGACTCGATCAGTGATCGGATCTGGGTCGTTCCCTCTGACTTTTCAAATGTGAGGGGAAACTTACCAGTTGCCATCATCCGCAAGCCGAGGGGAGCCAGACTCAACATACCACGAATGTCCCGCAACGAATTTCCCACCACGCGCAGGCCAAACTGCCGTTCATCCACCCAACCGCCCTGTTTTACCAGGTCAACCAGAGTTCTGCGATGTCGAATGGAGATGCTCGATCGCACTTCTTTTTGATCGAGAATGGCGGATTTAATTTTACTAATTTGATCCATCGGAGCGACATCCATCGGGCAAACGGCATTGCAGTAATAGCAACGAGTACATCCCCAAGCGCCAGCAGTACCCTGGTTGTAATGGGCTAATCGATCGCTTGTGGTCTGATCACGAGAATCGGCCACCATTCGATACGCTTTTGCTAAAGCATGCGGACCGACAAAGGTGGCATCGACCTCACGCGCATTACACTCTGAGTAACATGCACCACAGAGGATACAATTTCCTACCTGGTTGAGGCGCGATCGCTCTTCTGGGGTTTGCAAAAACTCTCGTTCTGGAACCTGACGTGATGCTGTACTCACATAGGGATCAACCGCTTGCAAGTTATCCCAAAAACTGGTCATATCCACAACCAAATCTTTGATCACAGGCATGTTTCCCATGGGTGCCAGGGTGATCACAGGAATACCATCCGCCCAGGTAGGCACATTTTCACCCTCAGCGGCCAGCTTAACGATAGATTCAGCGGCTTGCTGCGATCGCTGGATTTCACTACCTACATTCTCTTTGCAAGCAAGTGCCGATCGACCATTGATGCGCATTGAGCAACTGCCACAAATCGTATTGCGACAGTTTTTGCGAAACGCCAGTGTGCCGTCTTGCTCCCACTTAATCTGGTTCAAGCAATCCAGGACTGTTGTGCCAGCTTCCACATCCAACGGGTAGTCCTGAACTCTAGGTAATGCCCCAACGGCTTGTCGAATAATTTTGAAAATAACCTGCATTCTGTGTGTGAGTGCTAACTGAAGGGCTACTTTAACAATAATTCAGATCAAGCGTGTCGTGAGAATTATTAAACGTCATCTTAAGCTGTTGGAGGAAGCCGCGATCGCCCTTGGAAAGCTCTGTTGCCTTCTTGTTTGCCCACAAGCTGGGCCTAAGGAAATTTTGAATCTGTCCTCCCAAAATTCAGCAAAAGCGGCCCAATCATGATCAAATTTAACGTTTTATAGCAGTCCCATTTAAATCATGAAAATAAAACCCATCGTAAAGACGTTTCATGGAACGCCTCGCCCTCACAAATGATTTAGAACTGCTATATCAGGGGATGAAAATGATGTTTAATCAGCTTTGGCGGCAGTGAACTGGTTGAAATTGCAAGCATAACTGATTAAAGTATCGGCGTTCAGCAATAACCTTTATTAAGATTCAAAATCTCGCATCTATTGATCAATGTGGGATTGCTACGACGGTTCTTTCTTTACATTTCCAAGACTTTGTACGAATGATTCAAAAAATATTAATACGAAAAAAAGCTCTGGTTATTGCCAAAGTAGAGGGGTAAAAGGATATATTTCTTATAGTGCTGAATTGTTCTCTCACGCTATTCATCACTTGAAGATTTGGGGCAAATTGGGAAAAGATGGCAGACACCTCTCCGACTCCACTAACTGGGAAAGCGTTACTTCAAAAAGTAAAAGAATTGTCGCACCTACCACGTCGCGAAACCGCGAAACGATGCGGATATTACACAGTAACTAAAAATAATCAAACCCGCGTAAATCTCACTGATTTCTACGATGCGTTGCTAGTTGCCAAGGGGCTTCCGCTAGATCCTGAAGGCTCAAAAGATGGGCGAGGGCGAGAGCCAACTTATCGTGTTAGTGTGCATAAAAACGGCCAAATTGTGATTGGGGCGGCTTATACCCAGGCGATGGGTTTGAAGCCTGGAGATGAATTTGAGATTAAGTTGGGCTATAAGCATATTCGATTAGTCCAGCTTGGCAGTAGCGATCGCGACAGCAATGGTTCTGAGCCAGAATAGTGCATTTGAATTTGCCGATTTCTTCACTGCTTCCTGCTATTTCTCAAATCCCGACTATTGCATGGGTAGGACTCTTTTTCTTCACCTGGTTAATAGTCTGGTTGCCGATCGCAATTCCATTAGCCTGGAAACTGAAATGGCAACCATTTAAACCGCTGACTCCAGCTCAAAAGTTGCACTTGGTGGCTTCTTTGTACGCCATTGTGCCCGTTCTTTTGTGGGGTTTTGCTGCCTTACGAGGACAATCATTCGCGCAGTATGGTCTCGTTTGGAGTGTGAATTTACTAACTTCAGGGTTAATCGGAATCGGGATTGCGATAATGGGTTTATTTGCGTTGTTTACTGTGCAGCAATGGCAAACCTGGAGTTGTTGGCAACAGGATTCGTTTACGAAACTGCGAGCCGCACTTTTGCCCAGTTTTTTGATTGGTCTATGGATAAGTGCAACGGAAGAACTTGTGTTCCGTGGATTTCTGGTAAATCAACTACAGATGTTCACGCCACTCTGGGTGGCCGCGATCGGCTCCAGCCTCATCTTCGCTGTTCTACATCTGCTCTGGGAACGTCAGGAAACTCTGCCTCAACTGCCTGGATTATGGCTGCTGGGCATGGTACTGGTGCTGGCTCGCTGGGCTGATGATGGCTGGTTAGGATTGGCGATCGGGCTACATGCAGGGTGGGTCGGCGGCTTGATTAGTCTCGACTCGACTCAAGCGATTCAATATCAGGCGCAAGCTCCTATCTGGTTTGTTGGCATGGCTCAAAAACCCTTAGCTGGGCTGGGAGGAATTTCCCTACTCTGCTTGACGGCGGGCTTGGTTTGGGTGTTTGGCTCGTTTTAGAGTGACGAGCGTGACTGGATTTAAGGGAGCCCACCGGGTCAAGACTGCGATCGGCACTGAACGGGAGAGGTTCACCTGCAATAACTGATGCTCCCAGGGTTGATGGCTTGCCGCACTGGCAACCCAACCTAAGGTTTCCGTCAAATTTTCCAATGTTGTAAGTGCTAAAACGATATGCCCATCAGGCTGCAAGCGAATGCTACACAGGTTCAAAACGGCGGCTAAATGGCCACCACTACCGCCAATAAAAACGCGATCGGGAGCGGGTAATGTCGCCAACACGTCTGGGGCTGCGCCTTGGACAGCGTGAATTGAGTTCACCTGAAATCGCTGGCAATTCTGCTGAATTAGGCTGAAACCAATGGCCGTTTTCTCGATCGCGTATACGGTGGACGTAGGGCACAGCCGCGCAATTTCGATCGAAACTGAACCAGTACCCGCGCCAATATCCCACACAATTTGATTCGGTTGTAGCACCAACTCTGCCAGCACCAACGCTCGAATTTCGCGTTTAGTCATTAAGCCAGGGCGATCGGGAAAGCTCAAAAATGCCTGATCGGGAATTCCTAACTGGGGCAGAGACCCCGCACTTAGGACATCGGCAGCTTCTATTTGCTGCAAGATCACCACATTTAAAGAGGCAAAATGCTGTTGAGCCAGGGCCTCTAACTCCTCTGGTTGGCTGGTTGTGGCAGTAATGCGCTCATCACTACCACCCAAATTTTCACAAACCCATACTCGATAAAGCGTTGGCAAATCCAGGGCGGTCAGCAACTGGGCGATCGCCGCTGGTGTGTTGCGATGGTCAGTCAGGATAGCCACTGGCGAAACTCCTTGCTGCAAAACTGGAATCAACTCCTGCAGCGATCGCCCATGCACACTTACCACTCGCGCCTCTTGCCAGGGCACTTTGACTCGACTGAAAGCCAGTTGCACCGAACTGAGATGGGGATGAAAGGTTAAATCTTCAGCCGCAAATTCCTGTAACAGCAATCGCCCTAATCCAAAAAACAGCGGATCGCCAGATGTGAGAACTACCACGAGCGGTGCCTTCGGCTCCTGCAAATGCTGGCGAATGTGCGCGATCGCGGCTCCAAAAGTGCCCAACGCAAACCGAGGAGCCGGATGAGCCGGGAAATAACTGAGGTGGCGCTCACTGCCCACGTGCAACGTTGCAGCTTCGATCAGATGCTGCACTGGCAGAGCCAAGCCCCCTGCCCCATCGAGCCCCATCCCAACGACGTGAATCAACGCCATGCGATTAACGATCTTGCTCCCAGGCCAACACCAGCAATGCATTAACGATCGCCGCTGCCACAGCAGAACCACCTTTGCGCCCTTCAACCCGAATTTGCGGCAGGGACGTTTGCGCCAACGCAACTTTTGATTCTACGACTGAAATGAACCCAACTGGAACACCAATCACCAATGCCGGCTGAGCTGATAGCTTAGAAAATGATTGAACACACTCACACAACGCCAGGAGAGCAGTTGGCGCATTCCCGATCGCGTAGATGGCGTGGGGGTATTGCTCTAAACAGCGCAATAAACCTGTTTCCGTGCGAGTTTTGCCTGGTAGAGCGGTTTCTGCTAGCTCGATCGCGCTAATGATGGGATTTTGAAACGTTTGCGCAACTACACCTTTAATTCCTTGCTGTACCATGCTCACATCGGTCACAATCGGAACCTGCCGCCGCAACGCCGCAATCGCGTCCACGATCGCACCGGGGCTGAACCAAATCAACTCCTTGAATTCAAAATCAGCCGTACTGTGAATCACCCGCCGCACGATCGCATACTCATCTGGTTGAAACGAATGTGGCCCGATTTCCAAATCGATCGCAGCAAAACTTTGCACCATGATGGGATGAATTGGCAGCGGTGGACGGGATACCCAAGACGGAGAACCAGGAGCGAAGGAATTGACAGGGTGATCCATCGTTAGAATTGAAACACAGCCCAATTGGGTTCGCGGTAGTAGCAAGTCATGTCATCAAACTTGCGCAGTTCAGCCCGCGAAACGTGATAAAACTGGGGTTCTTGATCTTGCCATTGCTGATTCAGCTCAATAAACACTTCACCCATGTGAGAGCGTTGTTCTGGGGTGGGATCGCTGCCAAAGTAGCCCAGAGTAATGTGGGGAGTGAAGTAATACTGTTGTTCGATCCCCAAACCAATAAGCTCCCGATTTTGATAAAGGGCGCGGCGGAATTTGAGCATGCGATCGTAGGAGGGTTCATCTGTGGGCACCAAACAAACTCCCACCGCCCGCGTCATCACCATCAACCCCAAAACTTGAAATTGAACGGAACGACCATCGCAGATTGGCGTACATTCCTGAAAAATTTGGGCGATGCGATCGCGCAATTGGGGCTCAAATGCCTGATCTTCCAGGGCATGGCGATAGGCACTGTCCCAAATCAAGTCTGCCAGCGTAACATGAAAACTGGTGCCAGGAACGGGAGCAAACACATCTGTCCCTAAACGCTCCACCAGTTGGGTTTGAATGTGTTCTAACGCTGTAAATAGAGCCTGATTTTTCACATCGTCGCTGCCGGGTGGTGTAATTACGGTATACCCTGGAAACGACAGCGCCTTCAATCCTCCAGTGGAATCTGGCTCATATTTGGGGGATTCCTGAATGTGCTGCACTTGGGTTCGGTAAGTTTCTGGCAACGTCATCCGCACCGCCCGATTCAGGTAAGTCTGAAAGTTCTCGTCCAAGCTTGAGTACCTCGTAGGTCAATACATTAATTTTATGACTTCAACCCCTGAGTTGAAGCCTTTCGGCAATTGTTATCTCCAACACCATAACAAATCGGGGATCGCAGGTTGGACTTCAACTTAACTCTGCCCAACGGGATCACCTTACAATGACTTCACCAGGAGGAAGGTGTCTGTCAATGCCAATCTACCTTTATTGGGGCAACGATGAATTTGCGATCGCACAGGCTGCCAAAACCCTCCGCGAACAAGCGATCGACCCAACCTGGGAAAGTTTTAATTTTGATAAGATTTCTGCTGACCAACCGGATGCCTTAACTCAGGCGTTGAACCAGGCCATGACACCCCCATTTGGCAGCGGCAGTCGGTTGGTGTGGCTCATCAATGCGACTGTGTGCCAGCGCTGTCCCGAAGACCAACTCCAAGAACTGGAGCAAACGCTACCCAGCTTGCTAGAAACCACAACGCTGCTGTTAACAACTCCAAATAAACCGGATAGCCGCCTCAAGTCCACTAAACTGTTGCAGAAATATGGAGAAATTAGAGATTTTTCTTTAATCGATGGGTGGAAAACGGACTTAATTGGGAAGCAGGTGCGGCAGACGGCTCAAGACAAAGGAGTCAAGCTTTCGGCTGGGGCGGTGGATCTACTGGTGGAGGCGATCGGGAGTGACACCCGCCGCTTACACACCGAACTGGAAAAACTGCAGCTATATGCCGGAAACTCTAAGCGATCGTTGACTGAAGCAGACGTGAGTGCCTTGGTCGCCTCCACGGCTCAAAGTTCCTTCAAATTGGCTGCGGCCATTCGGCAGGGGCAAACGGGCGAAGCTCTGGAAATGGTGGCTGAACTATTGCGCCAAAATGAACCGCCGCTGCTGATTGTGGCCAGTTTAGTCAAGCAGTTTCGGACCTGGACATGGATCAAGGTGATGCTGGCCGCCGGCGAACGGGATGAACTGGCGATCGCGCAAGCTGCAGAAGTTGGGAATCCGAAACGGCTCTATTTCCTCAAGCAGGAAGTCCAACCGCTAGCCCTGAACTCTTTGCTGCAAACTCTACCAATTCTGCTAGAGTTGGAGGCTGATCTGAAGCGGAGTGCAGACAGCTTAATGAGTCTGCAAATATCGGTCGTCGAATTATGTGCCCTCTGTCGTAAAAACACCTAACAACCTGGAACTTATCACCCCTAAAATAATTCAAATCTTGTAAGACCTTTGATGTGCGTACAGCTATTGGCATTTGATACGAAATCATGATGAAACGTTCTACTGTTCAACTCTCTCATCGTTTTTCCCTGAAAGCGGTGATCGGTTCTTTTTTTGCGTTTGGTTTAGTCGCAAGTGTGATGCTTCCTGAAGCTGTTCAGGCACAGACACCAGAAGAAATCGAGAAATATACTACCATCGCTAAACAAATCGAGCGGCAACGCATGCAGGACTATGCAGAAGTCAAAAAACTGATGGGCGGAAATGTACCCCCCAATATCTGCCAACAAGGGAATTTGACCCAACCTGTGCAGAATGTGTGCGATCGCTTTGAAGCCACTTCCCGCGAAATCATTACGCGCAACGGCATGACTGTTGCCAAATTCAACGAAATCTTTCGCTTCTGTCAGCAAAGCCCCAAGCCCAAAGAGTGCCCCAAGTAGCACAAAGGGATAGCTTGGCTGCTCTTATTTGCCAATACAAAAGCGGCTAAAGATCTGATCTAAAACAGATTCTGTCACTTCTTCGCCCAGCACTTGCCCTAAAGCGTGGATAGCACTGCGCAAATCGATCGTCCAAAAGTCCAACGGAAGCTGGGTTGCGATCGTCGTTTGAACTTGACGGAGAGCCTGTCGGGTTTGCGTTAGGGCAGTCGCTTGTCGTTGATTAATGGCCAGATCCAGGTTGGCCGCTTGCAGCTTGCCTGCGTGAGCAATCTCTAGAATGGCGTTTTCTAAAGCGTCAATCCCCTGATGGAGGGCAGCGGCCGTCTGAACGATCGGAATTGCCGCCAGGCGGGGGGGCAGAAGTTCACGCGAGGCTGGTGCCAGATCAACTTTATTCGCAACCAGGAGCAGCGGGCGATCGCACACCTGCTCATAAATCACTTGATCCGCTTCCGTCCAGCCCATAGCCGCGTCAATCGTCAGTAATACCAGGTCGGCTTGTTGGGCTGCTAGCCGCGATCGCTCCACGCCAATTTTTTCCACCTGATCTTCGGTTTCTCGGATTCCTGCCGTATCGAGTACCTGAATCGGAATGCCGCCCACCACCAGTTGAGATTCCACAACATCGCGCGTGGTGCCGGGAAGATCGGTCACGATCGCACGATCGCTGCGGCTCCAGGCATTGAGTAAGCTCGATTTGCCCACATTGGGGCGACCCACGATCGCCACTTTTAGCCCGGTTCGAATTAACTCTCCTCGATCGGCAGTGGTCAAAATCTGCTCAATTTCCTGGAGCATTTGCTGCAATTGAATGTTGATCTGACCTTCATCTAAAGGTGGCAAGTCTTCTTCAAAGTCAATGCGAGCCTCAATCTCAGCCAACAAATCAATACACCTTGAGCGCAACTGGCGAATTGGATGGGCTAACTTGCCTTGCAATCCAGCCAGAGCGAACTGTGCGGCCTGCGGCGATCGTGCCCCCACGAGATCAGCGACACTCTCAGCTTGGGTTAAATCTAGCCGTCCATTTAAGAAGGCCCGCAGCGTAAATTCTCCCGGTTCTGCTAATCTCGCACCAGCGGCAATGCAGAGTTGCAGCACCTGCTGGACGGCCATCATTCCACCATGACAGTGAAATTCCACCACATCTTCACGGGTGTAGGAACGGGGAGCCAGCATCAGCAACAACAAGCCTTCATCCACAATCTGTCTGGTTTCTGGGTGGCGAATGAATCCATACAAAATGCGATGACTTTCCCACTGTGGTTGACCAGGGGGATGAAAGATCTGTTGGGCGATCGTCACCGCGTTTGCACCGGAGACACGCACAATGCCCACACTCCCCTGCTGTGGAACGATGGCAGTGGCGATCGCGGCGATTGTCTCTCCCTGATTAGACATCGTCAACTAAGACCTGATTGCAGCATTTCCTGGTATTAGCCCAATCATAGCAATGCCAATGCTGCGCAGGTTTTTCAGCGATTTGTCCTAATTCTCCAGTCGATCTTTAAGTTAAGCTGGGCACCTTAAGTAGAAATTTAGCCATTTAAATCCATCAAGTTTAAACCTGAAAATGAATCTGCACCGCCCTCCCACTAGTTTTAATTTGCCCACCCTTTCTACCCCAGTGCCCTCGGCCAATCTGCTCAAGCTGAAGCCAAAACTCGAATTCAAGGGATTGCGAATTAGCCAAAAAATTGCCCTGGGGTATTTTGCGGCCTTGGGCATCGCGATCGTCGGTACTGGAGCAGGCGTTATTGCCGGCGATCGCTTTTATCAGCAGGCGCGCGAGGCGCAAGAACAGGCGCTCGATGAAATCAAGCATTTTCAGGACTTACAGAAGCAGATGTTGCAAATTCAAGCCCAACAGCAACAGCTTTTGCCCTTCGTGAAAAATCCAAGTCTATTTCGTGTTAAACACGCTAGACTCTTTCGGCGCATCAATGAATTTGAGCAGTTTTGGGCTAATTTTGAATCTGGCGAATCTGAGGCCGAATCTGGTCCTTTTGAAAACGCACATCATCGCAAAACCTCAGAGTTCATTCGCACGACGCTGGCTGTGCAGCAGAACTATTTCAAGCAGCTCGAAGACATTACGCTGCTTATTGACCAGTCCTACAGTCAGTCAGCAGCAGCAGTAGACAGAGCGAAAATGCAGTTAGCAGAATTCGCCAATAGACCGATCGCGCTCCAGCTTGAAGACGTAATTGACCAATTAACCACGCTCATTGATACCACTTACCAGGAAATTAAAACTGCTGGAGAACAAGCGAACACCGCTAATCGAGTTCGCTTAAACATCATTGGATTGAGCATGCTTGGCTCGATCGCCGTTGCTGCCATCCTCGCCTTTTTGATCAGTCGAGCGCTCTCCCGTCCACTTCAAATCACTACTGGCATTGCCCAACAAGTGACCCAGGAAGATAACTTCGACTTGCAAGCGCCCGTCACCACCCAGGATGAAATTGGGGCCTTAACCACGTCCTTGAATGAACTCATTCAACGGATGAAGCAGTTATTACTGGAACAAAAAGCGTCTGAAGCCCAACTGGTTCAAAGCGAGAAGATGTCGAGTTTAGGCCAACTGGTGGCTGGCATCGCCCATGAGATTAACAATCCAGTTAATTTTGTGCATGGCAATCTGGACTACGCCTATGAATATGCCCAAGATCTAATTCATCTGGTGCAGTTGTATCAATTCCATTTTCCGCATCCGCCTCAAGTCATTCAGGATGAAGTGGCCGCGATCGATCTGGATTTTTTGACCACTGATTTAGAAAAACTGCTGCGATCGATGCGGGTAGGCACCCAGCGAATTCAAGAGATCGTCTTATCTTTGCGGACCTTCTCCCGCTTAGATGAAGCCACCTACAAAGCCACGAATCTACACGAAGGCATCGACAGCACCTTGCTGATTCTGCAACATCGGCTTAAAGCTCAATCCAATCGTCCCGAAATTCAGTTGCTGAAAGAGTATGGTCAGATTCCCCTGGTTGAGTGCTACAGCGGACAACTTAACCAGGTGTTTATGAATTTATTGGCAAACGCGATCGATGTTCTAGAGGAAACCTGTCAGAGACAAAATCAGACTGACCAGTGCCAACCGGCTCCGACGATTAAGATCGAAACAAAACTGACTAATTCTCAAACCGTTGAGATTCGCATCGCAGACAACGGCTTAGGGATGACCGAAGCCGTCCGCACCCACTTGTTTGATCCGTTCTTTACCACAAAACCAGTGGGAGTAGGCACCGGGTTGGGGCTTTACATCAGCTACCAAATTGTGGTGGATAAACACAACGGCCAGCTAACGTGTAATTCTGCTCCCGGCAAGGGCGCTGAGCTCGTGATTCAAATTCCCCTCCAACAACCCCAAGCTGTCGTGAAACAACCTGAAGCCGCCTGATTGGCACCCCTTTGGCTGCTGACTTTTTGCACTAGCTCTGGGTTTTGGGCGCAGATGCCCTTTCGATCGCTAATTCCAGAAACCCAGTTTGGGTATCGGGACGACGCAAAAAAATAAAGTCGTCGCTGGCCCCAATGATAATTTCGGCAGTGGTATAAATGATGCAGCCATCCATGAGGTGTCCACCAAACGCCTGTCCTTGGGAGTCGGCGATCGCCATGTGCAAATGCAGCCCATGCACCGACAATGTTCCCTGCAAGGACAACATCTCATAGCGGCCCTGCCACACGGCACTGCTGGGCTGATCCGCGAACCGTAAGGCCACCTGTTTGAAACTCCCGATCGCCGACAGAATAAACGCTGCTTGCAAATTCTGGGCGATCGCAAACGCTTGCAATGCTTGCCGCAAATCTTGATCGGGCTGGAGTCGTAACGCCAAGATTTTCATCAGATCTCCGACTTCTGGTTGTCACTTGCTTGCCAAGCATCAACGTACAACATACAAGTCGGAGATCTGTGGAAGAAACGAAAAATTCTGGCTAAGGTAAACACAATTGCCCTTCTACCCTCAACCGCCCCGGATGAATGCGCCCAAGAAATCGAAAAGCCTGCAAGACATCCTGAAACAACGTCAGCAAACCACCTTTGTCGGACGAGAACCGCAAATTGCGATGTTTCGGCAAAACATGGGGCGATCGCCAGAATTGCGTGACTATTTTATCTTCAACGTCTGGGGACAGGGCGGCGTGGGCAAAAGTACCCTACTGCGCCAATTTCGCAAAATTGCCAACGAAGCTGAGTTTGCCACGGCGTTGACCAGCGATGCCGAAACCAGTATCCCAGAAGCCTTGGGACGATTGGCAATAGAACTGGAGCAAGGTGGACAGAAGCTAACTCAATTTAGCGATCGCTACAAACTGTATCGCCAGAAGAAACAAGAGTTGGAATCTGACCCGGAGGCACCCCAGGGATTTTCGGCGTTTGTCGGCAAGTCGATCGCCAAAGCGGGACTCGGGCTGGCAAAACAAGTTCCCGGTAGTGGCGCCGTGACACCCTTCATCGATGAGGATGCCTTCACCTCCCAAGCAGGCGAGTGGGCCAGCTATGTGGCGAAAAAGTTGGGCAACAAAGACGACGTGCAACTGGTGAATGAACCCGTGGAAGTTTTGACTCCGTTGTTTGTGCGAGAGTTGAACCAACTTGCCGAAAAAACCACCCTGGTACTATTTTTCGACACTTACGAACGCACCAGTCCCTTCCTCGACCCCTGGCTGCGCGAACTGTTGGACGGGCGACACGGTGATTTACCTGCCAATTTGCTGCTGGTGATTGCTGGACGCGATGAGTTAGATAAAAACCATTGGGTAGACTCCGAAAACTTTATTGCCCGCTTTCCGCTCAACCCGTTTACCGACGAGGAAGCGATCCAATATCTGCATCGTAAAGGCATCACCAATGACCAAATCATCGAAACCATCCTGCACCTGTCGGGACGTTTGCCCCTGTTAGTCACCACGCTGGCCGCCACGTCTCCCAATGACCCCAGCCAAATTGGCGACCCCAGCGAAACTGCGGTGGAGCGTTTCCTCCAGTGGATTGATGATCCGAAGCGGCGAGAAGTGGCGATCGCGGCAGCCTTACCCCGCCTGCTCAACCGTGACATCATCGCCGTGTTGCAAGGCGAAGACACCGCCGATGATCTATTCACCTGGCTCAAATCCATGCCCTTCGTGGAACAGCGCCCCGACGGTTGGGCGTATCACGACATCGCCCGCACCCAAATGCTACGCTACAAACGCCGCACCTCGCCCCAAAGCTGGGCAGACATCCACGGCAAACTAGCAGCCTACTACGCCACCCAACGCACCAACCTGCACCTGGATGAGAAACCCCAATGGACTGATGCTACCTGGCAAGCTCAGACTCTAAATGGTTTGTATCACCAACTCTGCCAAGCGCCCCAAGCCCAGTTGCCTAAAGCCTTAAACGAGTTTTTAGCGGCGCTCAAAGCCAAACGCAGCTTTGCCGAAGCATGGGCAGAGATGATGTGTCGAGCCGGGAAAGATAGCGATGCGGCTGAACTATCTTCCTGGGGTAAGCGGCTCTCTGACGGCTTAACGGCATACAACGAAAAGAATTACGAACCTGCGATTCAAACATTTACAGATTTGCTGAACTATGAGCGACTTGAATCGACGTGGCGACCTGTTGCGGTCAATTGGCGTGGATATTGCTACTACCGAGCCGAGCAATATGAGCAAGCCCTACAAGATTTAACCGAGGCAATCAATCTATCTCCAGACGAAGCAATCTATTGGGAAGAGCGGGGAAACACCTATCGCTTGATGAAGCGATATGAAGCAGCCTTGCAAGACCTCAGCCAAGCGATTGAACTTGACCCGAAATACAAATGGGCGATCACAATTCGTGGTGTCACTTATCGATTGATGGAGCGCTATGAGGAAGCCTTACAAGACTTTAATCTAGCCATCGACCTTGACCCAAAATACAGTTGGGTGATCGCAAATCGTGGTGAAACTTATCAATCGATGGAGCGCTATGAGGAAGCCTTACAAGACTTTAATCTAGCCATCGACCTTGACCCAAAATACAGTTGGGTGATCGCAAATCGTGGTGAAACCTATCGACTGATGGATAGAAATGAGGAAGCTTTGAATGATTTTAATCGTGCCATTGAACTTGACCCGAAATACAAATGGGCGATCGCAAGTCGGGGGCAGGTTCGTGAAGCACTAAGGCAATATGAAAAAGCTTTACAAGATTTTGATCGAGCAATTGAAATTGATCCTAATTACACTTGGGCGATTCGTAAGCGCGGTCAAATTTATTTGATGTTAGGGCAGAATTCTGAAGCCTTAATGGATTTCGATCGAGCGCTTGAATTGAAACCGGATATTGACTGGAATTGGTATTCTCGTGCCCTTGCCTACAAAGGCTTGCATCAACCCGAGAACGCGAAAAGTGATTTTGCCAAAGCGATTGAACTGGCTCAACAAGACTATGACAAAAAGCCAGAGGATCACCAAAACACGTTTAATCTGGCAATTTACCATCTGGCAGCAGGAAACCTTGACCAGTCCAAACACTTTTATCGTGATGCATTGAATCGAAGGGCTTCAGCAGAGCGGATTCGGGAAGCGATTCGGGATTTGGAAGATTTGCTCAGGGTGTTTCCGGGGCATGAGGCGGCGCAGAGGTTTAAGCAGGGGTTGGAGAAAAGGGTGAAGGGGTAGGTGAGTGTGAGTAGGTGGGTGAGTGGGTGGGTTGCGGTGTAAGTGCCTGGACGAAGGGTGACTATATGAATCGAAGAAGAGTTTGACGGTGTTGCAAAGGATAAAAAGTATGACAATTACAACAGATATCGGAACATTCATTGAGCGTTCTCCTGACATTCGAGGCGGCAAACCGTGCTTGAGTGGAACCGGGGTAACGGTTCACCGTATTGTTGGTTGGTACAAATTGGGTTTGACTCCAGAAGAAATTTTGGAACGAATGGGACATCCAACCTTAACTCTGGCACACATCTTTGCCGCGCTGACTTACTATCAGGCAAATCAAGCGGCTATTGAAGCTGAGATTGCCAGCGAAGAAGCGGAAGCAGAACAGCTTATGCAACACCATTCCCAGTCAAAATCACATTAGCCATGCTTCCCCTCTACTTAGATGAAGACTCAATGGATAAATCGCTGGTTAATGCACTGAAAGCGAGAGGCGTTGATGTCATCACAGCAGGCGATGTTGAAATGATTGGGTGTAGCGATGAAACTCATTTGGATTTTGCAACCAGTGTCGGGCGTGTTCTATACACGTTTAATCGAGGGGATTTTTATCAACTTCATACGAAATATTTAGCTGAAGGAAAGCTCCATGCAGGAATAATTCTTGCCAAACAGCAACGATATTCGATCGGTCAGCAGATGCGTCAATTGTTAGAAATTCTTGGCAGCAAATCAAATGAGGAGATGCAAAACACTGCGGAATTTCTAAAAGATTAGGGCTGAATTCAGTATAGAATTGGGGAGTTTATCGATGAATAAGCCAGATTTCAATGCCATGTCAAAAGCAGAACTAAAAGCTTATGTTTTGGAACATCGTGACGATTTGGATGCACTAGAGGCTTTGTTTAGTCGGCGATCGCCCAACGCTAAAGTCATTAAATTTCCATTTCCAAATTCTGAAGTGGAATGGAAACGGCAGCAGACAATGCTTGAATCTCTGCTTGGTGTTGAGAAGAACTCTGATGCTGAAGAAGGCTAAAAGATTTTACTGTGTTGACATGAACTGTGAGGGCGTAAAGGCAGCCCAACAGATGATCAAAGCAAAGAATGTAGGGCGAGATCGCAAATTGAGAAGAAGCTGAAAGGGGAGTACCGATGATGAAAGTCTATGAATTTCCAGCCCAAATTACTTCAGAAGGAACATTACAACTTCCGCACTCCATCAGGAGTAGCCTATCCAATCAGCAAACGGTTAAGGTAATTCTGCTGGTTGCTGAGTCAGACAATACAACTGAGGAAGACTGGAATCGTTTAGCGACTGAACAATTTCTTGCAGGCTATGCAGAAGTCGATGCTATCTACGACAAAATTTAAGCATGGAACACTTTCAACCCGGTGAAGTGGTGCTTTTATCTTTCCCATTCTCGGACGCTTTTAGGGCAAAAAGACGACCAGCCTTAGTGCTTCGAGATACAGGTGATGAAGATGTCATTGCGGCTCGAATCACGAGCCAGGTATCTCAAACTGCTCTTGATATAGAGTTAGCAGATTGTGAAGCCGCAAACCTAATTTTGCCATCGTGGGTTCGAGTTCATAAGCTAGCAACGTTACAGAAGTAACTTCTAGAACGAAGATTAGGACGATTGACACCTACTGATTTAGCCGTGGTACAAGTAGCTGTTCAATCCCTTTGGAATTTGACACAGCAATGAAGGATTATCACATCAACGTGTTTTATAGCGAAGCAGATGAAGGCTACATCGCCGATATACCCGATCTCAAGTTCTGCTCTGCGATCGGTGCTACTCCTGTAGCAGCGGTGCGCGAGGTGGAGTTAGCAAAAGCAGCCTGGATTGAAGCCGCAAGAGCAGCGGGAAAGCCAACTCCCGAACCGAAGTATCGCCCACTGATTCACCAACTTTCATAAGAACATCATTTGGATGATTTTCTCAGGGTGTTTCTGGGGCATGAGGCGGCGCGGGTGTTTAAGCAGGGGTTGGAGCAGCGGGTGAGAGAGTGAGGGAGTGTTAACCTAAAAAGTTGATTTATTAACTTTCGTAGAATGATTGTGCCAGAGTTGAATCATTTTTAGGGATGATGTTTGAATGGCTGTCAACTATTCTGCGATCGTTCCACTTTCTTGCAAGCGTTCCAGGCTAATGCGAGCGGCTTCAGAAACTTGATAATGACTATCTTTTTCCAGGTACTTGAGCGCCGAGATGCTCTTGGGTGTGGGCAGTTGTCCCAGGGCTTCAGCCAGACGTTGCCGCACGAGCCAATCTTCGGCTTGAGCAAAACGAAGAATGTAATCCACAGCCGCGATCGCCTTAATTTCACCTAAGGCCGCGATCGCCGCTTGATGTAGCACAACTTCTTCGCTATCCAGGGCTTGAATCAGAACATCATACGCGCGGGGATCTTTCAAATTCCCTAAAGCCACTGCCGCACTAAACCGCACCAGCCAATCTGTATCTTCATAAAACGCTCGTACCAGTGGTTCAAAGGCGCGAATATCTTCGAGATAGCCCAAGGCTCCGGCAGCATCCGCACGAATGCCATAGTCAGCCTCATTCGTCAAAATGTCCAGCAGAATTGGGAAGCTTTCATCCGTCTGTTTAATTCCCAAAGCAAACACCGCCATCGAGCGAATCTGCAAGCTCTCATCATCCAGCACTTTTTTGATCAACGGCACAGCCGCTTCAGCCGGAACGTGTCTCAAAGAGGCCAATGCCACCATGCGATCGCGGATGCTATCACTGTCCAGTTGAGTCGAAATTTCCTCAATGTCAACCTGAGTCATTCTAGAGTCTCTTTATAAAAGTTTACGATTCTTTCATTATAGGGCAGCAGCAACCGGAGGGGAAAAGGCAGAAGGTATAGCTATAGACAGGACTATTAGGACACAGCATCCTTCAGTACCGACTCCATTGCTTGGCGTAAAGACTCAAAGTTGGATAAACTTTGGCGAATGCGACTTTTCAGCCAAGCCCAGCACTTTTCAATCCGATTGAAATCTGGAGAATAAGCTGG